>Ga0067045_1003084_pt1 | contig 30898 bp, 26 predicted proteins | sample TerdegcTABiofilm_FD_59184 | JGI IMG/M metagenome (GOLD analysis project Ga0067045, IMG submission 59184) | Combined Assembly of (Gp0054472, Gp0054536) Wastewater bioreactor microbial communities from Singapore -Terephthalate degrading...
AGCGAATGGGTGCAAACTGGAATTACAAGAAACCGAAAGATATCTTCGCCGAAATACGGAAGGTAACACCGTCCTACGCAGGCATGACCTATGAAAGAATCAAAAAAGAGCTGCTCCAGTGGCCGTGTCCCACGGAGAACCACCCCGGAACCCAGTTCCTCCATAAGGATAAGTTCTCCCGAGGTCTTGGACTTTTGACGCCCATTGAGTATACACCTCCGGCTGAGGTGACTGATACTGAATATCCGCTTGTGCTAACAACCGGCAGATTACTCGATCATTTCCATACCGGCACCATGTCCCGGAACTCAAAGGTGTTGAATGAGAATGTTCCCGAGGGGTATATCGAGCTTAACCCCAACGATGCACAGAACTACAACATACAGGATGGAGAGGTTGTGTCTATATCTTCACGAAGGGGAAGCTTACGGGTGAAGACAAAGGTTACCAAGAAGACGAAGCCGACTGTTGTCTTCTTCCCCTGGCACTTCTTTGAGGCTGCGGCCAATGTGCTGACTAATGATGCCCTTGATCCGTTGTGCAAGATACCTGAGCTAAAGGTCTGTTCATGCAGGATAGAGAAGGTATTGTGATTGGTAAAACTCTGTGTACCGTTTAAACTTCAAAACCTCAAGATCGCAAAACGGAAAATCCCCAATTTGCCATTACAAAGTTGGGGATTTTCCTCCAGATGCCTGACTTTAAAAATCGATCATACGCAACGCACGGTATGCGCGTACGATTCAAGATCAATGAAGGGCGGGATCGGACTAGTCGTGAAATTCTGACCCACTTTAGCCCTTAACTGGGGCTACTCATATGGCTATTCGACATAAATCTATATTCGAATCGGCAGGCGATAAAGCTCGGGCAACAGTAAAGAGGGCTCATGGAGAGGCAATTTAAAGCTAACAAGCATGGTGTAATCCATTGCGAACCGGTTAAATGTTTGTAATGCATGCGTGGAATGGCCGATCAAGAAATGATTACATCGAGCCTTTACTCCGTCAATTCGCAAAGTCCTTTTATTTACTGAAGATTCTTATATACGGCGTAAGCCTCCATGAATGTTGGAAATCCCGTGGTCTGGATGAGTAGGAGCAGGGCGTGTCTAATCTCTTCCTCTGTTGCTCCTGCTTCTCTGGCTCTCATGATATGGGTTTCAAGAGCAAAAGTGTGACCGCTTGCACCTGATATGGCAATCTTGATCAGCCAGCGTGTCTTTTCTGGCAAAGGTCCAGACTTCTCATGGATTTCCTTTCCCAGCGCCTCGTGTTTTTTGTGAATGTTGGGAAAATCTTTCTTAAATACTGAAAAAGCTTTGTGAACGTCTTTCATTGGTGACCTCCTTATTGATTGGTTTCTCTCAGGAAAGCCATAACGGAACTATTAATTACACTAAAAGTATATATGTGGCTCACACAATGTCAACAGCTGAATCTCTTTAGGTTATACCTTTAGCGGTGGTCAGAAAGGTTGGAAGGTATATTTCTCATTCTCATTGAGATACATATGTTATTCTGCGTATTAGCGCTTTACCTTTTTACCAAAACGCATTATGTAACCGAACAAGCTCTCAATCCCAGACGATTCTGGGAATAGAGAGAGTTATTCATATTTATTGATATCCCCAATATATACTACTTCTTACATTCTATAATAGTATTGGACATATTCCTATCGTAGATGGTAAAAACTATATTATCCATTAAGGAGGAGTTGATGAAAAAGGTATGGATTTTATTTGTATTTATTAGTCTTTGTCTTGTTTTCTGGGGTCTTTCCATATCCTTTGCGCAGTCCCTTGATACATTCAAGGGTGAAAAAGGAAGTGTAAAAATATCAGGAGGGACCGCTCACATTCCTGTCATGAAAGAAGCTGCCCGAATAATTATGACGGCTAACCCGGACATCCAGATAACCATTGCCGGAGGAGGATCCGGTGTAGGTATCAAGCAGGTCGGAGAGGGGCTTGTTGACATAGGAAATACGGGCAGGAAACCTACTGACGACGAGATCAAGCGCTATAACCTCAAGCTTTTTCTGTGGGCAATTGATGGTGTGGCATTAATTGTCAATCCGAAAAACAAGGTGCGGTCTTTAAGCAAAAATCAAGTTATAGATATCTTTTCTGGAAGGATCGATAACTGGAAAGCGCTTGGAGGGGAAGATAGAAAAATCAATTTATACACAAGAGATGAGGCAAGTGGTACAAGGGAGGTGTTTTGGGAAAAAGCACTCGCCAAGGGAGCCATTGCTGAAAAAGCTAATGTAGTGGTTTCAAACGGTGCCATGAAATCAGCCATATCTCAGGATCCTTATGCTATAGGATACGTCTCTGTGGGTCATATTGATAAGACTGTTGAAGTCATCACTTTTGAAGGCGTTACTCCTGCAATCGATACAGTCAAATCAGGTCAATACTCGATCGCTCGGGGTCTATTCAGCAATACAAAGGGAGAACCCACGCCTCTGACAAAGAAATTCCTTGATTTTCTTTACACAGCCGAAGGCCAGAAGATCATCGCCAAAAACGGCTTCATCCCTGTAAAGTGAAATTACCAAAAGAAGCAATTGTGGAGAGAGCTTTTCAACTCTCCACAATTGTGAGTGGTTCCATTACCTTTCTCATATTCAGTTTCATGTTTTATATGGCCCTTCCGCTCATACGGGAAGGAAAGATATTCCAAATCCTCACCAGTACCTGGTCACCGCTGGATGACGTCTATGGCATCTTGCCAATGATTATAACCACTTTTGCTATATCTTTTCTGAGCGTCTTGATCGCTTTCCCTATAAGTATCGGCTGTTCGAGCTTCATCAACGAAATAGGGCCAAAACAGCTCAACCGCTATTTGAAAAAGATCGTCCAAGTGATGACGGGAATCCCAACAGTAATTTATGGATTCGTCGGTATCTTTCTCCTTGTCCCCATTGTCCGAGAGTTCTCCGGTAAAGGGTCAGGCATGTCAGTAATTACAGCAGCACTCATGCTGTCTGTCCTCATCTCACCCACCATGATTCTGTTCTTCAATGACAGTTTTGAGAGAGTACCGGCTTCATACCTAAATGCCGCTGAGGGATTAGGTGCAAGTAGGGTACAGAAACTAATTTATGTGATCTTTCCCAACGCAAAAAAAGGAATAATAATAGGACTTATTCTTGCCTTCGGAAGGGCCTTGGGGGATACTCTTATCGCGCTCATGATCGCGGGCAATTCGACCCAGATACCGGGTTCATTATTTGATTCTGCACGGACTCTGACCGCACATATTGCCCTAGTCATTGCAGCAGATTATGAAAGCCTTGAATTCAAGTCGATCTTCGCATCGGGAATGGTGCTCTATCTTTTCACAGCGGGAATCGTGATCGTTGTCAGGCATTTCGCCTTTGGAGAAAAAAACACACGATGAACAAAACCACCGAGAATATTATCGCAGGGTTTTCATGGCTTAGCACGATCTTGCTTCTAGGTGCAATCATCTCTATCACAGGATATTTGTGTATTAAAGGATACTCCGTCCTCGATTTCAGGCTCATCTTCGGTGATACGAAAGTTTTTGATGCTCTGCTATTGAGAAAACAGGTATTCAATGGCCTTTTTCCCGCAATCGCCGGCACCCTTGTCCTTGTTATTACATCCGTTGTGTGGGCCATACCGGTAGGGATAGCAACCGGCATTTACTTGGCCGAATACGCGAATACTGCAGTAAAAGGCATATTCAATTTATTGTTCGATATCCTTGCAGGAATTCCCTCAATTGTAATCGGTCTTTTTGGTTTTGCGCTTGCCGTCTTCCTTCACAAGCATGTCTCGCAGGCAATAAAACCCTGCTTACTGATTTCAAGCATAGCCCTTGCTTTTCTCGTACTTCCATACATCATCAGGACGACCCAGGTGGCCCTTGAAGGACTCCCGGAAGACATCCGTCTTAGCGCCCTTGCGCTGGGGGCCACAAAGCTGCAGAACATAGCCTTTGTTCTTCTTCCCAAGTCTCTTTCAGGTATTATGAGCGGTGTCATACTTGCCATAGGCAGATGCGCAGAAGATACGGCCGTAATTATGTTAACCGGCGTTGTCGCTACCGCCGGCATACCGAGGTCACTGTTGTCAGCTTACGAGGCACTTCCATTTCACATTTATTTCGTCTCTTCACAGTATACCACCCCGGAAGAGCTGCAGACGGGCTATGGGGCATCTATTATACTCCTGGCAATATGTGTCGTTCTCTTTTCCATTGCGTTCTTTATCAAGCGAAGGTTAACCTATATGGCCTTCTACAGGACATGAATACGGGCGAGCAGGGCAACATCAAAATCAAAGTAAATAATCTGACCTTTTCCTACAGAGGACGGCAGATCCTGAGTGACATCAGTGAACGGTTCGAGGAGTATGCTGTCACGGCGATCATCGGGCCATCAGGCGTTGGAAAATCTACTTTTCTCATGACGTTAAACCGCCTTTGGGAAAACATACCTGAGGCCCATATGTCAGGCAAAGTAGAGATAAAGTTTGACGGACGGTTCACTGATATCTATGATCGTTCTTTTTTACCATCAAACCTGCGAAGGCTTGTTGGAACCGTTTTTCAAAAACCAAACCCTCTTCCCATGAGCATCTTTCGCAATATTGCATTTCCTCTTAAGCTGTCGGGCGTGAGGAATAAGAGCATTATTGCCTTCAAAGTAGAAGAAGCATTGAAAAGGGCCTACCTATGGGAAGAGGTCAAGGATCGGTTGTCTCAAAACGCTCTGGCACTTTCTGGAGGCCAGCAACAGAGGCTCTGCATAGCAAGATCCCTTGTCCTTGAACCTGAAGTTCTCCTGCTTGACGAACCGACATCATCCCTGGATGAAAAGGCCGCCGAGGTTATTGAAGAGCTAATCCTTCATCTAAAGGAAAGAATCACCATCCTTGTTGTCTCCCATTACCTTGATCAGGTGAAAAGGATAGCGGATAGGGTAGTCCAATTCTCAGGGGGAGGGATAAAACCATTTGCAGCGGCTATGGAGTAAGATGGGGATCATCAAACGATATATCAGTATTGCGCAGCACTTCCATTACCGAAGGAAAATGCGGCTTCCTGCTCCAGGATTGCAAGAATTCGATCCGCCAGTTGCCCATAGGCAGGGTCTCCCCGGTGCCTCGGTCGGGCCATGTCTACATCAATGATTTCAAGAATCTTGCCAGGTCGAGCCGACATGACCATAATGCGGTCCGCAAGATAGATGGCCTCATCGACACCGTGGGTTACAAAGAGAATTGTCTTACGGTGGCGTTCCCAGATACGGAGCAATTCTTTTTGCAGCAGGATTCTTGTATGGGCATCGAGCGCCCCAAAAGGTTCATCCATGAGAAGCACATCCGGGTCATTGGCAAGAGCCCTGACAATGGCAACACGTTGTCTCATGCCTCCCGAAAGCTCATGAGGAAAAGACTGCGAAAAAGCTTCCATCCCTACGAGGCGCAGGTATTCCATAGCTTTCTCTTCCCGCACAGTGATCGGTACACCCGAGAATTCAGGACCAAGAGCAACATTATCAATCACATTCCTCCAGGGCAGGAGAGAGTACTCCTGAAAAACCATTCCGATTTCCTTCCGTGGCCGTGAAACCGTATCTCCACGATAGTTTATCTCTCCGGCTGTGATTGATTCAAGGCCTGCCACCATCCTCAATAATGTTGATTTTCCGCATCCCGATGGTCCCACGATGCACACAAAGTCATTTTCGGGGATTTCAAAGCTAACCTCTGCCACTGCTTCAAGGGTTCCTCCGTCATTTGTCCTGAAGGACTTGCGAAGGGACTGGACATGGAGAATGGGGTACTCCTTCATCGGGTTAATCGCGTCCAGACGAACTTCCGTTTCTCGATAATCCGGAAAAATAGGTCCAGGAAAGCGCCTATGGCTCCAATACTGATCATGCCTGCTATAACGATGTCCGTTCGTGCGAGGGTGTAAGCGTGGGTAATTAGGTAGCCCACACCGGAGAGGCTCCCCGGCAGCATTTCTGCAGATACAAGGCACATCCACGCCACTCCCAGGCCGATCCTCATACCGTTCACAATTGAAGGCAAAGATGCAGGCAAAAGAATTTTCCGAAAAATGTCCCACTCGCTGGCTCCCAGCACCCGTGCTGAGTCCAACAGGGTATTCCGCACACTCATGACTCCGTGTATCGCACTTGTCAAAATAGGATAGAAAGCTCCTATGAAGATAATAAAAATCATAGAGAACTTCAGGTTATTGAGATACAGATACGCATACCCTCTTTCCACGCCAAAAAGCGTTGCAAAACTTGTAATTCCAAACCAGGCAAGCACCAATGGCACCCACGCGAGAGGGGGGATCGGCCTGAACATGGCAAGGAAACCATTCATGAGTCTGAAGGCTGTCCCATAATATCCCATAAGAATCCCCAGCGGCACGGCGAGGCAAACCGCAAGGAGATAACCCGACAGAACGCGCACAAGACTAACGGCAACATTTGTGGTGAGGGGGCCCATCGCGATAAGGCTTTTAGTTGGTTCCATGAAAAGCTGGGCCACCTGCCCGACACCGGGCAGAATGACCTCATTTTTCATGTGCCAGGCCATGAAAGCCCAAAAAACCAGGAAAAGAAACGGTATGGCTATGTAGACACCCGTCCTTGCCAGTATAGCTCTTACATTCATTGTATTTTCACTCTGTCAATAAATTGCATGTCAAATAGAACCGATTTTACATCGTTGATTGTTTTTCCTTTCATTTTTCCGGTAAATTTGCCCATTTGATCGAGAATAGTCAGGTACTCATTGACGCCCTTCATCCATTGCGCGGTGAATTTTGGCAAGTAAACTAATGTTGATGCCTGGGCTGATTCAGGAGGAAGCCCTATCCACTCCGCGGTTAACGTGCCGGCCTCAAGCCTGTTTTTGTTGCACCAAGCATTGGTTTTGGCGATAAGTTCTATGAATTTTTGAACTACGTGGGGGTGTTTGGAGATGGATGCATCAGTGACTGCAGTGACACAGCAGGGAAAGTCATGCCAATACCCCTTGGGGGGAAGATCGCGGAGCTCCACCACCATCTTTCCCACTCCACGACTGACAGCAACCTCAGGGAAAGGAGATGGCCCGACAACAGCCTCGACCTGCTTGCTGGTCAGAGCAGGAATCAAGTTCGTCGTTTCTTTGAGATCAGCAAGCAAGACCTGGGCTGACTGATCATTGGGGTCTTCGGTAACCCGTATACCTGACCGCTTTAGCGACCCTTCCAGGATTATTTTCGGGGCACTCGTAGGCGAGTGATATCCAATCTTCACAGGCTTATTGGCCTTTTTGATATGGGCCATAAACGATTCCCAGTCGGCAAGAGGCGAATCTTTTGCGACTACAAGACCCATTCCTTCTGTCTGAAGGGGACTCAATATTTTTATGGCTGTCCCTTTGTCGATTGCCGCTATCATCGCTGTTACCGATGCCATGGCCAGATCGAGCTGGTTTCGTGCAAAGAGCGACGCTGTTTCCGTTCCGCTTTTTGCCACAATCAACTGAAGCGTTGCTATCGGCTTGCCATCTGCTATTAACTCGTACTTGTCCTTGGCGACAACCGATTTGAGATACACTCCCATGGATTTGAAAGCTTCACCTTTTTGTGCTGCCACCATAAATGGTGTATGGTGGGTGGTAAAAATATAACCCACTTTCAGAGTAGGGATATCTGCTGCGGAATGAGTAGAAACAAAAAACAGGGTAATGAGCATAACAGCAACAATCGCAATTAACTTTACATGTTTAGACATAATTTTTACTGCCTCCTTTCATTGATATAGTTTCTAAAAAAGCCTATTATCTGCATATCTCAAGAAGCGCTTCCATCCTCGTCCTTATTTGACCCATATCGCCCCGGGAAAAATCAGTCTCTATTTTTATGAAGGGCAACCCGTGTTTTTTCTGGATATGTTCTCCAAGCTTATACGATTCAACGTTATAAGAATGGCACGCCTGCAGGATAAGATCGACTACAACATGAGGCCTAAATCGATCAATCAATCTGTCAATACCATCTAATCTACGCATATTTGGTGTCATGCACGAACAGGGAATCTGAAGGTAATGCTTGGCAAGGGCCCTTACGGGATCTGGCGTGCCTTCCTCGATGAAAGACATGTAAGGCTTCATAGCAGAACAGGATTCGAGTGCTACGATGACACCTCCGACCTCTTCGATAATGCTGAGTATTTTCAACACATCGCCTCCTAAAGGACATCCCGTCACCATAACCCGAGGAGCGCCCTTTGGTCCATGGACATATTTGTTTTGTTTCCGATGCTCAAGTTTTGCCAGTATGTCGCTAAAAATGGGGGTCATCTCGCTCCCTGAAGTCCCCTGGGCGAGGAAGAATATGTCATACAGCTCTTGCCAGCCTATGACTGGGGGATTCAGCGCGATATACTCAAAGACCTCATTCATCCTGCGAATTTTCAGATTCGAATCCCGTATGGCCTCCTCGATCTTCTCTTCAGTGGTTGTCTTTTCAAAAACACATTCGAGAAAACCCTTAAGCTTGCGGATCATCGTTGTCCAGTTATCTAAAGCTTCCGGCTCATCGGGAAGCTGAGGTAGGTCCATGACGTGCATGGGCTTATACGATGAAATGAGCTCGAACATTTTTTTCTTGCCGTCGCAGGTAGTCTCAGCGACGACAGCATCAGATAACCCAAAAAAGGGACACGTGTCGGTAATAATAAATCCGTAGCTTGACTTTATGAGAGGGCACAGGTTCGCGGGGAGGACTGCCTCCGCCGCCTCAATTGTGGCATTCGAGAAGGCGCAGAGCGTTGCCGGGACAAGATCAAGCGCTCGAATAAGCTCAACTGGCGCATAACTACAATAGATTCCCACAATCTTTGCCCCTTGTGTCCGTTTCGACTGGAGATACGCCAAGAGTCTCTTTGATGGCGGTTCCCCTGTATATTCATCGTGTATAAGTGGTTCAATTGCAGCTTTTATATCTCTCTCCTAATGCTACCTTTGTGTCTTGCCGCATACAATGCAGCTCCAATGGCTCCCACGATCTGCGGGTCAGGCGGAACTATTATGGGTCGTTTCAGCTCCTCTGCTATCAGCGAACGAACGCATTCATTGAGCGCAACCCCTCCTGCAAAGAGTACTTCCCCGGGAGGGGCAATCCGCTTGAGAAGAGCAACGGATCTGCTCACGATAGCCTTGTGGATGCCCAGAGCCACCTCGTCCCTCCTTGCTCCCTGCGCTGTAAGGGAAATAACTTCGGATTCAGCAAAGACAGTGCACATGCTGTTGATCTTCTCGGCCCGCTGCGCAGTACAGGCAGCTTTTGAAAATTCGTCGAGGCTATAATTGAGGGCGTTGGCCATTATCTCAAGAAAACGTCCTGTGCCGGCAGCACACTTATCATTCATTTCGAACTTACTCAATTCACCGGCATCGTTCAAACAAATTGCCTTTGTGTCCTGTCCGCCAATATCGAGGATAATCCTGCAGGCTGGATGGACGGCCTTTGCCCCCACGGCAAAGGCCTTAATCTCGCTAATGACAGGGCAATCCAGGTGCTCTCTGATAAGATGCCTTCCGTAACCGGTTGCCACTAAGACATCATAATCAACTCCCTTGGCAAGCTCGCGGACAGCCCCCAGAGGATCGTGAGACGTTAAGGCCTTCCGCGTATAAGTTGCTTTACCCTCTTCGAGGACAGCAAGCTTCACAGTACGGGAGCCGATATCAAGCCCGGCTGCCCTCATTTTCCCTGAATCCTCTCAAGAAATGCCTCAATACGGGTCTTCAGTTGCCCAGCATCCTCCTGGCTGTAATCCGTCTCGAGACGAAGCGTAGGGATGCTGGCTTTTTCGAGTGCTGTTTCAGCAGGTCCGCTCTCGATTATGTAAGGATGACAGAACTGAAGGCTGTAATGGATCACTCCCTGAGCCCCTGTTTTGCCATGCATCTCTCTTACATGTTCAATTCTTGATGGGTTGGGCGTAAACACCGCGCAGTCTATCTTGAAGTACCGTTCAGTGATGTCATCGAGAAGCTCATCAACGGTTTTTCCTTTTTCCTCGGTAAGCCACTGCGTACCACGCTCACCCACGCACGACTCCTCGCCTACGATTACGGCACCGCTTGTTTCAACGAGGAACGGTACCTTCCAGTTGGGAACAGCCATGGGACATCCCGACATGAGCACGCGGGTTGTGCCCTTCGGGAAGACACCCTCACCCTTCTTAACGCGTTCATCAAGCTCGTCACAAAGCGTATTCACGGATGCGGTAAACCTGGCGGGATCATCGTAGAAGAAGACCTGATTGACAAGAAGAGCATCGAGGCCTGAAATAGGAGCAGGATCAGCCTTACGCAGCTCTGCGAGGCGCTTGACGGCCTTTCTCTTTGCATTGGTGGTCTCGATCCCTTTCTTCAAGGTCTCTGCGGTAATCTTCTTTCCGCTTGTCTCCTCAAGTTTTACTATAAATTTCCGGTACTCTTCCCTGAGAAGCATCTTGCCAGTTTCGCTTTTCATCTGCGGGAGATCGATAATATAAAGGTCCTTTACCATAGGCGATAGAACTTCGTATGCCTTTTTCTTTCCGTCACAGGTATTCTCACCCACGATGATATCGCTTGCTTCAACATAGGGACACACAAGTCCTTTTTTAAATCCGAAGGCCGATTTGATGAGCGGGCACAGGTTTCTGGGGACCACCTCTTCGGCGCCTGCGAAGTTGAATTCAGCGCCGGCACAGAGACCCACCGATACACCATCGACTGCGAGGATAAGTTCCTCCGGCACAAAAACACAGTAGGAGCCGACAACAATGCGTCCCTCTGTCTTTGCATCCACAAGTTCCTTTATCCTGAGCCCATGGACTTCGCTCATGACAAAGTCAAAATACTTCATTCCTTCGGGACGATTCTTCTGAGAAAGAAAGATGTCCTGATACGCTCCCCCCAGGACAGAAAGAAGCGCATCATGAGCCTTGAGATCAAGACCTAAATCCGTCCACATTTGTGTGTGATCTGACATGAAAACCTCCCATGATAAAAAATCCGGTCGCGAATTTCCGCGCCGGACTCCCGGGAGGCAAATGGTGGGATTACGGCGGAGAAACTGCGAACGCGGTCACAGAGGGAAGCCACCCGGGCTCCCGATATGTTTCTCAGTCTAAGGGACAAAAAAGAAATATTTTTTTGTTTTTTATATTCATTGGTCTTATTTCTGAGAAATAGTAACAGAATGGCAATCTTTATGTCAAGCAGTTATTGGTATGCATAGGATTATTCTTATACATTGATATTGCTAATAAAATTTACTTTATCAATTCATGATTTCTATTGGACATATTCAGTTTATGTGTATTAAATACTTAATAAATGTTAGAGGCTTTGAAAGGAGGGAAAATGCCACCGGTTAAAATGTATACCTTGAGCAGTTGCATTCACTGTAAAAATACAAAACAGTTTCTGAACGAAAATGGCGTCAAGTATGAGTATATTGATGTTGACCTTCTGTCAGGAGATGAAATGACGGCCATGATTGAAGAAGTGAAGAAATATAACTCTGCCGCTACGTTTCCCACTATCTGCATCGGGAACAAGGTTATTGTGGGCTTTAAGAAGGATGAAATAAAAGCAGCTCTCGGTATATAATTTCCTTCGCCCTTGAATTTATGTAACCATTGTAGGGTAATGCTATCTTTCCTTACCCTCTAATTTCTTCTTGGCATTTTTAAGGATCTCTATCAGTTCATCGAGACCTTCCGGTGAAAAGGTTATCCCTTTTTTTGTCGGTATCCAGTCTCCATCATCATTTTCAAAGTGAGTTCTGATATCGATATATTCTTTTCCTTTGAATTCCTTGAGTGCAACAATAATTTTATCCTTGCCCTTTTGTAATTCACCGAATTCCATTGTTCCTCCTTGCTATGATTAAGGGTAAATGCGCTCATGCGTTTTGGCGTACAAGACAGGATCCCTTCCTTTTATATCCTGATTGCGAAATAAGGTCAATATTTCAAACTACATTTCACCGGACGAATCACCGGACCTTCTCGGTAATCACCAATTCAGGTTTTTTCAGGAATACGGTCGTGTCTGGCGGCACTGATTCGGTAAGCCACACATTACCGCCAATTACCGAGCGGGCACCTATAACGGTATTTCCTCCAAGTATGGTTGCATTTGAATAGATGATTACATCATCCTCAATCGTGGGATGACGTTTTTTGTTCCTTAATCGCTCCACCTCATCCTTGCTCAGTGACAAGGCTCCCAACGTAACACCCTGATATATTCTCACTCGGTTTCCGATCGTTGTGGTTTCGCCAATAACAACGCCCGTACCGTGGTCTATAAAAAAACTTTCGCCAATGTGAACACCGGGATGGATATCGATCCCTGTTATGCTGTGGGCATACTCAGTCATGATCCTGGGAATAAGGGGCACTCCTTGCTCCAGCAAATGATGGGCAATGCGATAAACAGTAATAGCAAAAAGCCCCGGATAGCTGAAGATGACCTCGTCATAATACTTCGATGCAGGGTCACCCTCATGGGCTGCAATAATATCCTTTGCAAGTATTGCCTGTAACTTGGGTATATCCTTTAGAAAATTCAATGCTGTCTTCTGACCCCTTTCATCACAATTGGTGCAGACAAGGTCAAACCGTACGCAATCATGTCGTATAGCAGTGGTTATTTGCTCGGAGAGAAGCTGAAAAAACTCAATAACTTCCTGACCAAGGTAATACCGCATATTGATTTCGTCCATACACGTCTCTGAGAAATAGCCGGGATACATGATGCGCATGGCCCTTCTGATGATTTCAATTATCAGCGCCCGTGAAGGAGCAGGCTCAGGACTGATATGGCAGAACCTGTCATCTTTATCGTGCAATGCCACAATCGTATCAACTATCCTGGGAATCTCATCCCGGAAGTTATAGGTCATGGAGATGTCCCTCTGACACTCTCCTTTTACATTTTTGCCTTTGCCTGATTTGCCCATAACTCCTCCCTTTAGTGAACAGCACGAATGTAAGGTGCAGATAGTAATACCATAATCTGTTCTGTCACGGATATTCAATTGAAAAAAGTGTTTCTTTTTAAAAATGTTCAGGTATGATATGCTCAAAAGATAAGGTGCTCTTGATATTTTGCGTTGGAGGTCAAAGAATCAGTGAACAAATTGATAGCCATTGTTGACGACGAACCCGATATTCTCAGTCTCGTTGCCCTCCATCTCAAAAAGGGAGGGTTCCGGACAAAGGAATTCCCCGATGTTGATTCCTTTTACCGTTTTCTCAACTCCGATATTCCTGACCTTATCATTCTGGACCTCATGTTGCCTGAAACCGACGGGTACGAGGTATGTAAACATCTGAAAAAAGAGGATGCGTTCTCGAAAATTCCTATTATTATGTTAACAGCCCGGGCTGAGGAGAGCGAGAGAATCCTCGGGCTCGAGCTAGGGGCAGATGATTATGTAACAAAGCCTTTTTCTCCCAGAGAATTAGTTGCCCGTGTCAAGGCGGTCTTAAGGAGACACAAGCCAGATGAGGAGACAAAAAAAATCACTGTGGGCGACATTATGACGATTGACCTTGAAAAATATGAGGTTGAGGTAGAGGGAAAAATGATTGACCTCACATCAACAGAGTTCAGAATTTTACAGCTTTTTGTTTCGAAGAAGGGCTGGGTTTTTTCGCGGGAAAAAATTCTCCAGCACCTCTGGGGAGACGACAAGATGGTCCTTGACAGAACCGTTGATGTCCATATCAAACATCTGAGGGAAAAACTCGGCACGGCTGCCAAGTTCATACGGAATATTCGCGGGGTAGGATACAAACTCGAAGAATGAAACGTTCACTGTTTTCCAAAGTCTTTGGCGGTTACCTTGTTATCATCTGCATCCTTCTTTTTCTTATTCCTTTAATCTCATTCAAACTCATAAGAACGTATTACGTAAATACTTTAACGGAAAATCTCAAAAACATTGCCATTACCACGTCTCCGTACGTAGTCAATTACCTGGAAAACCGTCGTTTTCAGGATCTGGATGTCTTTTTAAAAAACCTGAGAGAAAAGATTAATTCTCGTATTACTGTCATCAACAGGGAGGGTGAGGTTCTCGCAGACACCGAGAAAGACCCTTCAATTATGGAGAGCCACAAGATACGGCCTGAGGTAGTCGACGCCCTGTCCGGTGGTGTTGGAAAATCCACGAGGTTCAGCATCACCCTGGAAGAAGCAATGCTCTATGTTGCACTACCTGTTGAAAAGGATAGCAGAATCCTCGGGGTTATTCGCACGAGCATTCCCCTGAAACAAGTAAATAGTCTCTTGCGTGATCTTCAACTGAGAATACTTATTGGAATCGCTATCGTAACACTTCTTTCCATAGGCATCGCATTCCTCCTGTCGAGAGGCCTATCAAAACCTGTGGATGCCCTGGCGAACGCAGCAAAAAACCTCGCGAAGGGAAATTTCGACACGAGGGTCTATCTCCAGACGAGTGGTGAATTGAAGGAACTTGAAACGAGCTTTAACGAGATGGCTGCCAGAATGCAGGAAGGCTTTGGGAAACTCTCACTGAGAAACGAAGAGCTTGACACCATCGTTTCCTCAATTCAAGAAACCCTCGTTGTGCTTGATAAGGAGGGTAGGATAAAACTGACGAACGCAAGCTTTCAAAAAACATTTAATGATGAAGATGTGTATAACAAATTCTATTGGGAAGTGATGAGATGTCCCGACTTCAGTGAGCTGATAAAGAGGGTTATGGAGGAGCGAAAAAATCAGATTCAGGAAGTTGAATTCAGGGATAAGCACTATCTCTGCAGCGTCACGTTCCTCAACTCCAAAGAAGGTTTAGTGGCAGTCCTTTCCGATATAACAGATCTTAAAAATTTAGAACGCGTGAAAAAAGACTTTGTTGCCAATATTTCCCACGAACTGAGAACACCCCTTACAGCCATTAAAGGTTTTGTTGAAACCCTTGAGGAAGAGGAAGATATTAAAAATGTTCAATACCTTGAAATAATCAAACGGCATGCCGATCGGCTCATGAACATTGTGAACGACCTTCTAATCCTTTCTGAACTTGAACAGGCCGATAAGGCCCTGGCTATTGAGGACGTAAACCTTGTGAGTCTCGCAGAAAACATGCTGAAGGTTTTTGAGCACAGGGCACATGAGAAAGGTATCGAACTGAAACTGGAGGCCGCGAAAGACCTGAAAAAGATTCAGGCAGATCCCTTCAAACTGGAACAAATGTTTATCAACCTCCTTGACAATGCCATCAAGTATACGGAAAAGGGAGAAGTTTCTATCGCACTAAAACAGACTGATTTACAATCTATAATCGAAATAAGCGACAGCGGCATCGGTATTCCGGCAAACCAACTAACCAGAATCTTTGAACGATTTTATGTCGTTGACAAGTCCCGCTCTAAGAAGCTTGGCGGTACCGGATTAGGGCTTTCCATTGTGAAGCACATCGTCCTCCTCCACGGCGGTACTATCGATGTGGAAAGCTCCCAGGGAATAGGGACAAAATTCACGGTTGTTTTACCAAACCTTCCGCCATCGCTCCAAACATAAAGTATTTCATGTATCTTTTTCTATTACTTTTCATTGGCATTCAAATCCATCTTTCACGCTTCGAAGTATCTGATTTATTGCCTCAACGGTCTCTTTTTTGGGCGGCTTTTTCCCATCCCCAAGCTCGATTTTCAGCTGAAAGCGTATAGATGTGTTTGCTTTCGCTTTTATTTCGAGAAGCTTGGGCATAGCATCGCCAAGATCTTGTACTTGTGATGGTTCGAGATCTGCGACTGCCACAAGCTTGTTAGTCTTTTCCTCATCGCGTGCACCCTCTCCCCAGGCCTCACCACCCTTACGAGAAGGTAGTCTGAATCTTGCAAGTTTTGCAGAAGGGAAATCACAAGGCCACTCACCTGAAACAATATCACGTTCTATAAAACGGGCTTTCAGCGCAGATGTGATTACCTCCCGTATGGTCAGCCAGGGCAGAATTTTCCCTGCCTTGACAGACAGCGCAGTCGAGATTGAGAGAGCCGAAGTTAGACCGTCCTGCCAGGCGTCGGGCACATTTTCAGGGAGCACTTCCGCTGCGCTCATAATGGCCGGGGGAGCGCTTAGCTTCGCTGAAGCATTCAACACACCTGGAGGTATTGGTTCAGCGAGAAGGCTCGCTGGACCTGACAGCAGCCATAGAATGCCTTTTTCGACCGCTTCCCCGATGGCCTTATCAATAACCGCTTGCTCAGTCTTAGGGATATGCACGGATTCACTGTATCCATCACGTTCAACCTGTGCAACATTTGCCCCATTAAAATATTCCACCACAGCCTTAGCTGCAATCTCATCATCCGTCCAAAGCCCAGGCAGTTTCTTGGGTGCCAATAGCGTTGCATTCAGCTCCACCAGTTCTGCTGCTTCGGGAAGTACAAGTTCAAGTGCAGGCTCATTGAGGGCATTCTCGTCGGGACGTGACATCCACCATGTTCTTATGGAGCCGTCAGGCCGTGTAAGCCGCAATACGAACGTTCCCTTTTCACACCCATCGGCAAGCGTCTCAAGGATAGCACTTGCCTTTAGCATTTTTGGCATGTGGGGAAGCTGAGCAAATGCCCCGGCCAGATCTTTCACCCGTCTGGATGTCTCTCCCGGACGCCAGAGATTGTAAGGACCGTCAGGCAATAAAGCCTCTGCCGTTACAGGAGTATCCTGAATTCGTGACCTTTTATCGCCCTTAACAACATTAAAATGGGGCTCTTCCCCAACGGTAATTTTGAATGCCTGGACCTCATTCTTTTCTGAAACCGTCACAACGATACAATAGGCCTGTCTGATCGCATCGGGGATACGGCCTTTGGCCCTGTCGATATTAATCTGTAAGGTTTGCGCTCTTGCAGGATCAACATTTCCATCCTTCTGCTGCTTCTTAATTTCCTCCCTGACTATGTTCCAGCCCATGTAATCCCTTATTCGGGCCATGGCAAGCTCCAAACCGTCCTTTGACGGAGCAAGGAGGATGACTGAGTTCCGGTATACACGCGGCCTGTCAGGCCCTGTTGTCTCATCAAGAAACCGCTTCGCCTCAGGGCTTGGTTTTCCTGATTCCGATGCGGCGCTCGGAGCGAGAATAGCGTAATGAAATGCACCGTCGTCTTCTATGTCACGCGGTTTTGTAGGCAGGGTGTGAACGCGAACTCCTGCTGCAGAAGCATTCGCAGTGAGGTTTTTGACCTTGCTTATTTCGTCTATCAAACTGGCACGAACTGTGTCTTCGGCAATATTCTTAGTTGCCACTGCGTGCATCTGGGTAAGATTTGGCCGGTTACCAAGCCTCCATGTTCCGGGAAGCTGGTCCTCTGAGGAGGCAGCATAGAGATCATCGAGCCAGTAACTCTTCTGTGCCCAGCGAGCAAGCCCTTTCTCAAGCTCGATCCTGTCAGGCCGGCTTGATCCCAGAAGAACTACAAGGTCCCTTGTCTTTGCATTCTGGCCTATAGGCTGTGAGTGCAGGAATGTAGCAACCACCGCCTGTTCTATTTCCCTGAATTTGAGGCCCACAGACTCTGCCTGTATCTGCCTGGCCTGGGCAAATTCGTTATCCAAGATACCTGTCCATGCCTGTTTCTTGCCTTCCCATTCCTCGGTATCGGCAACAGTGACCATTTCCCTCAAAGCCTCCGAGATACCTTCCTGGCCAACCGGACAAAGAAAAGCCGCAGGGCCGATCAGTGGACTTGTATCCCACTTCTCGGCCTCGCGCAGAGCCAAAGCGAAGGTTCTCAAAACCCCACGGGTGCGCTGGAAGCGGTCGAGCTGTGTCCACTTCGAATAGAGCACTTCTGTTAGGTCCGGATGAAAAGGGAAACTCTTCAAAAAACGCTCTTCTGCCTCTGCCCCCTGCTTGGCTGTCTGCTCATCCACAGCAGCAATCCCTTTCAATGCGGCTACGACATGCTGCCGGAATACCTCCCGATCCTTCAATGATTCAGGGGTGAAAAACCTGCGCCGGAGAACCTCTGCGACATCTTCTTTCGCCACCGGCTCCACTGCCTCCTCTCGCTGGCGCTGGAAAATGTCATACAGATGACTCTTGATCTTGCGTCCAAGCTCATCCTCTGAGGTGGGTTCACTCGTCAGAAGAGAAGCCACAACGCAGCAGCGATCTACCTTTGTCGCTGCCTGGGTAAGGTATTGGAAGAAGTTCACCAGGCTGTTGAGCCGCACAGTGTCATTCCCAACCTTCTCACGGGCATACATTAAGACCTCATCTATTAGGATAAGGGTTCCAAGACCTTCCTTGCCAGGTACTTCCAGAAGTTCAATCATCAGATTTTCGGCAGGTGCAGAATTCCGCTCTTCAGGCTTCCCATCGGCATGAAGGAGTTTCAGGCCCTCGTCTCCGGCAATCTGGTAGGCGACAACACTCCATGGCTGTTTGAGCATCCTGACCTTACCTTCTGGTGAACGAACCTCCATGCCCTTCTCAACATCAAGTTTGTCAAAGCAAAGTCCTGCTACGCGGCATCGTGGAGGCTTCTGCCCAATGTCTTCAATGAACTCTGCTACCGCGGGAAGCTTCGGAAGGTTATCAGGATCCTGGACAAGGTGGTCAAGGGTAATCAAAGTATGGGTTTTCCCGCCCCCGTAAGTGAGCTCGAGCTGTCGAACGGCCTTATCATTTTTCCCTGCGAGCCGCAAGACCACGTCTCTCACCAAATGCCTCAAATTGTAGGTTGGGAATGTGAGGGCAAAGAAGTTCTCCGGCTTCTCATAAACGGGCCGTTTGCCACCCTGCATGAGAACCTCGTAAAGATCCGCGGCAAACATATGGAGCGGCAGCTCGCCTGATCGCAGATCATCCCGCAACTTTACCACTTGGTGCCAGGGTTTCCATGGCAATTGCTTCATTATTCTCCCCTTTTGCGCATCATTGTTCACGGATAAACTCCCTAATTCTTCCTTTTTGTATAACCCATAGCTTACCTGCAATATCGGCGCGTTCCAAAGCTGTAATAAGCGTGCGGCAGCCATCTAACAAATGGTCCAGCGACAACCGCGGTGGCAGACGGAGGACAGCAATACCAGGATAATCCTCTGGCGGAAAAACCAGTGGATTTCCAAAATCAATATCAAGAGTAACAAGACATCTCATCTCTTTTTTACACACGGAGATAAGATGGCGATCTTTGGCGCCAAGCATGCCCTGGCTTTTCACTGTGGCGACATCATGCCCGGCTTTCAGGAATAGCTCCAGTGGCTCCTCTCCAAGATTTTCATCGAGTTTGAGCCTCATTTACTGCCACCACCGATTTCAATGTAGCGCTCCCTTGACATTTCAGCGCCATAGGCAATGCATGCCAGCACGTCTTCTTCATTAAGGTTATATTCACGAACAATCTCTTCAGTTTTCATGCCGCTAGCGAGGAGATCGAGTACGAGAGAAACCCAAACTCGTCTTCCCCGAATACAGGGCTTTCCGAAGCATACCTCCGGATCAATCGAAATCCGTTCCATAAGCTTTTCACGGTCCATGGTTTATACCCCTCCTTCTGTGAAACCTTTTGGGATAACATACCAAAATAATACCACAATTATTGCAACATCAGTTACAACTAATCCATTTAGGTTGCAATTCCAACACATCAAAATCATTAAAGCTAGTTCTTTTTTATGGATCCACCAAGTTGCTCACCATAGTTTTATTATATTAGATTAGTTGTAATGTACTAAAATGATTGTTCCGTTGACAAACAACCTTTACGCGTCATCACCTCCCGAAGGAATGGTCATTTGCTTATATCTTCCACCTTTTGCACCGACATGATTGCTCAATGACTCAAGGAGCGAGCGTTCCTCGCTCCCACGAGGAGAGAGTTCTATCAGCGATTGCAGGAGACGTTTGAACAGCTCTTGGCGTCTTAATCCATTGTCGTCAAGGTACTCATCCACTTTTGCAAGTTCACCTGTTTTCCAGAGGTGCATCAATCGATGGACCCGGTCAATAAGGGGAACAGGCCTGCCTCCGGGAGCTTCGTAGCCGAGGGACCGGCCTTTTCGCTGTGCCCATGTTTTGAGTTTTACCTTGCTGCCTGAATCTTCCTCGACATCGGCGTCGGCGTCTGTTTCTGCATCTGATTCTTCATCGTCGGTTTCATCAGTAGATTTTCCTTTGGTAAACCCGATAAGATCCCACGTGGAGGCCAGTTCCTTGTCAGAAATGCCGCATGAGATAGCATAGAGAATGCATGCACCTGCCGGAGCCTCGTCAAGGCCGAAGTCGTGACGGTGGAGGAGGTAGTACGCAGTCGGTTCATCGAGGCGGTCGGCTTCAACATCCGCTTCTCTGTCGCCATCCCCTGACAGGACACGCCCCACCACAAAATCCACAACAATGCGGCGAACATGAGACAAAAATTCGGATACCATCATCACCTGGCCCGGGTCATTCGCCTTCTTTACCACAGGGTGCTTGCTGTAGGCCTCAAGCGCCGGACCCGTTGCTGCCCACACAAAGTCAGGCCCCCTTATACCGGCATCCCAGAATTCCCGGAGTTGGTTCCGGATATTATGCTGCATCTCTTCAAGCACAAGGTTGTCCCAGCCGGGGCGGGCTGAAACCGGGCGCTTCTTACAAACTAGCCAGACAGAAGAAGCAAGCGATGCACGTCTCAAATTCCTTATTCCACCTCTCATCTCTGTTTGAATGGGCCAACTACCATCAACGACAAAACCTGCTCTTATCATTGCTGATACCAACGCTTCCCATGCATCTGGCTGCTTGTTAGCAAAAACAATTATTAGGCGACCGTTAACTTCTAGTGAGTTATAACAAGAAAGAAATGCACGGAACATTCCATCCTCATAAACAGATTTTGACTTTGATTTATCCCCTCCATGCCGAATTGGCTCGTCGACAAGTTCCCCATCTTTCTGAATATGATCCCATTTCGGCGCAAGTTGTTCACTAAAAACGGCATCAAATTCCTTTGAAAGACCATTTAGAATCCGTTTGAGCCAAATGTAAAAAAAATCCATAAGATCAGAATAAGGAATAGCGTCGTAATATGGCGGATCAGTAACGATAATGTCTACCTTAGATTCGAGGGTTTTAATTGCAGAAAGATTCATAATGTTAGGTTTTTCCAAGTTTTCCGGTAAGCCTTGTTGGAGATTTGAAATAAACCTAAACACTGAACCCAAACCGCCGACAAAGAATCTCTCTACTGGAGCAAAAATATTTGCCTCTGCGAAATCCCAGGTCAGCGGCAATGCCCATCTCATGAACACATGTTTGATCTCTTCTGCACCATGTTCCCATACACAGAGATTGCCCATGTAATCAGAGGTGCGGCTAATAACTGATGCCAAATAAGCACAGATAGCAACATACCAATCATGAGCGATGTATTGGTGTTTCGCTTCCTCACGAACAGATCTCGTCCACTTTACTAAAGTGGCCAAAGACAATAACTGGCGTGGAGTAAATAAACTTTGCCATCTGTTGATACCGTGAGCAATTATGGGGAAGCCATAGCTGGCTCCTTGTCCTTCTCGTGGTATTCTCTCATCTGGAAATCCAAAAGGTATCTCATCAAAAGTGTTTTGTAACAAAAGCTCTGCTTCTTTACTAAACTCAATTTCTTCCTGGCTTGGCAAACGATATTCTTTGCCATTTAGGCCTTCAACTACAACACTCAAAGCAGTAGTCCCAACTTTTTTTAACTGGTTTTCAAGTCTTATGTCCTCCATGGTCATAATCGCTCCGCAGCACGGGCACTGTGCTCCTGATCTTGACATCGTTCCTACACCGATACGTTTGTCGTGTTCCCTGCGCTGGGCAGTATTGCCGCCTTTGACAGAAACATTTGCTTCAATGCCGAAGATCACACCTGTTTTCTCATCATTCGGCTCCATAGTGAGAAGTACGCGCTTTTTCTCTCTTTTGCAGAGCCAACGGGTCTTGAGAAGGGGTATGGTGGCCCGGCAGTTTTTGCATATCACTGTCCGTGCCCAGAGATATGCAACGGTGGGTTTTGCAACCCAGCGGGGATTGCGCTTGTCGGCAAGATACTCCTTGCTGAATTCGGCATTGAGGACATCAACATCCGGTGTACCATCCTCTTTCAACGGAACCAATCGCATGAGCTGCTTCTCAAAGGGTTTGGGCACGCGTTTGTCCAAAGGCTCAAAGTCCGCATACACCGGATAATACTGAGCAAGGTCCTTTCGTGCATGATCGAGCACCCAGTGCCCCCAGGCCCGTACATGCCAGGCAAGATCAGCCTTCGGTATCCTTCCGGAATCAGGTTTATCCCAGAAACCAGGCTGTTTCTCCTCTTCTGCAAGCTGTTTCTTGGTCTTCTTTGTCCTCCCGACGAGATGGGGGTGTGCCTTATAGAAAACCTCCATGAACTCTTCGTTTTCCAGAATGAATTCCGGCAGGGGATGTGTCTTCCCTGCCAGTTCTTGCGGGTATTCAAGGGTACATTTCAGGATGAACCAGGCAACGGGGTTGATGTCTATTGCCGTTGCCTCGCACCCGAGGCGCATGGCTTCAAGGGGAATTGCGCCGCCACCGGCAAAGGGATCGAGCACCTTCGGCGCCCTCCCGCCATAGGCTTCCCGTATCTTCGTGCGGAACCAGTCAAGGAGTTCCTTATTTTCCGTCTCCTTACCCCAGTGAAGGATGCCGCCCTCGGTAACCTCTTTTTCCCGCTCCGCGATTTGCCCGTTGGGCATTCTTTTCTTCTCAAGCTTCTTGACTACCTTGCCGCCGATCTTCTCGCACAGCTCTTTCCTTTTCTCCGGAGTGCCGGGATCAGGAAGGAGTGTGGCGATAAGGGCTGCCCTGCATGCAGCCAGGGGTCTGCGGGCCGGCCATATGTGGAGCGTTGAAATATGTCCATGACGCACATTCTTCTCATGCACCGAATCCAGCGACGCCTGCTTCAGCGGAAATGCATGTTCAATAAGACGGGGTTGATCATCCATAATGCCTCACATTTTCTTCATAACAATATCAATTTTCACGGTTCACTCTCTGCAGCCTCCATGATCTGTCTTGGCCCAATCACCATGCTCCCCTTTGCCTTTGCCAGCAGGCTTCCAAAGGGATCCTGGACCCGCATGAGACGAGGGTTCGGCGTGGCACAGTCATAGACTACATAGAGCCAGTAGTTCTGTCGTATGTTACATGCTTTAGCCCACTCGTTTGCAGATACCTCAATATCACCGGTGGTAGCCCGACCTTTTACTTCTATGGTGCGTCGTTCACCGGTCCTGTGGATGGACAGCAGGTCGAAACCGGGATTATCCGGCAAGCCTGCTTTTCTCGCCAGTTCTGGCATATGGACATCTACAACGGCCGCCCCCTCTGCGACCTCAAAAGCTGTAACTATATTCATGGCAATGGCCTCAACGTCCTTTAAGTGCCTGTCGAGGTCTGCCGGATCCAACGAGGGGACAACGAGTGCGTGGGCCAGAAACGTAATTGACCCGGGAGCCACAAGATCCGGCTCTCTGTGAAGAACAGCCAACGAAGCTTCCCGTCTCTGGGAAAGCTCTTTCTGCTGTCGTTTCACCTCTTCAACGGCTTCCAGGGCTTTGCGGCTTCCTCCCCGCGCTTTCTCTGCGTGTTTCGCACGAATCATGGCCAATTCGGCTTCCTGAAAATCATAGCCCTGTTTAATAAAGCTCTCCCGTTCGGGCATTGCTTCAAGCATGGCTTTCTTTCTCTCTAAGGCAATGAGACGGGCCATCCGTTCAATGAGGTACGCCCTGGCATGTTCTTTTTCAGCACCAGCGGTTATGGCAAGCCGCTGAGCTGAAGGAGGAAGACCCGTGCCACCCTTGAGAAGAAGCAAGTGCTCGACAGGGCACAATTCTATTTCAGCGCCTTCATACTGCTTGACGCCCACAGGGCGACATTCGAGTACTTCTTCGGCGGCGAGCTCGGAAAATTCGGGGTCTGCTTTCCTCACGATGGGCAGGAACGCCACGTGAAAGAGGTACGGTTTTTCCGTTGTCGGATCCACAAGAACAGCTCCCCGTTTTGCTTCGGGAGATATCCTTTCATTCACTACGGAACGGAATTGCTCAAACACCGGCTCCCCGGGATGGAGCCAGATAACTTCTCTGTTATCCACGGGCCTTGAGACGGTGAAATGATGTTGTGAAGATCCATATACTTCTAAGGCCGGCAGAAGTTTGTCCATGGCACCCCGCTTAGAGGGACGCATCGAAAAGGTTTCGCTCATATCGCCCTCGATCTCTACATCTATCAGTGGGGCAGCATTCTGAATATACTGTCTCACATAACCAGGAAGAAGACGTGAATACATTTCTCTGTCAAGGTCTTCTTGAAGTCTAGGCAGTTCTTGCTTGACATCGCCTCCTGTCCCGTAAAGGCTTTTCTCTCGAGCCTCTAAGGCATTAACCTTATCTTCTGTTAGCCGGCCATCCAACTCCCGCGCAACGGCATCCACGTCTTCTATGACGGCAAGCTCCATATATTGCCTGATGGAGACTCCGGAAAAGATACGGCCAATGCAGTCAAAAACCTTGTCAGAGTTCAGTTCTTTCCTGATCTTTTCCAGTTTATCGAGAAGCGTTTTGAGCACCTTGCCTTCACGTGTGGTTGGCGCAACGAGGTTTAAAATAATGACCTGGTCATGCTTCTGGTTATATCTGTGGATACGGCCCATGCGCTGCTCAAGTCTGGCGGGATTCCACGGCACATCATAGTTGATCATGATCCAGCAGAACTGCAGGTTTATGCCCTCGCCTGCGGCATCCGTGCAGACAAGAAACCGTGCGCCTCCTGACGTTATGGGTTCACGGAAGCGTTCCACCTCGGCCTCTCGCTGGATATAGTCCATACCTCCATGAATCTGTGCTATTTGGCCGGTATAACCCATACCGGCAAGACGGTTCACAAGGAACTGCAGGGTGTCGCGATGTTCGGTAAAGACAATGAATTTCTCTCCTTCGTATTTCGGATCGGAGAAGATTTCCCGTAGTCTGTCAAACTTTGATTCATGCCCGTCGTCGTATACTTTTCTGGCGAGAGCGAGAATACGTTCTACCTCTCTCTTCTCGGCCAGAAGGTCTGCAAGGGAGGCTGCCACAACTCCCTGCAAAAGTTTGTCCTCAGCAAGCTCGTTTCCTTCTTTTCCTTCTTCAGACTCCTCTTCGTCGGCAGTTGTGACATCAAGCATGTCATCCTCTTCACGGATTCGCTGCTGAATGGTAATCATCTGCTCTTCAGTCAGCTTTCCATCCTGAATTTCGCGAATCAAGACATCGAGTTTCTCTATCCGCCGCTCCAGAGAACGTAAGAGAGCCCACGTTGAGCTTGCCAGTCTTCTCTGAAAGACGCTCATGGCAAGGCGTGCGGCTTCTCTGTTGAGGAGCTTGGCTCTGTTATAAACGAACCGCAGGTATTCAGTGACCTCATCGTAAAGGGCCTGTTCGCTTATATCACCCCGGGTGAGATCATAGCCCAGCGTATCGGATAATCGCGGTGGGTAAATTGGCCTGCCATCAAAGTAGACCATCTCCTCCTTGGTTCTTCGGATAAAGTGATGTACGCGCTGATCTGTTGGAAACTGATTAAAGGCTTCTGGAGTGCTCAGCATATCAGGCAGGAGGAGACGCCAGAGCGCATAATATGGATAATCTTTTCCCATATGGGGCGTAGCGGTGAGGAGCAACAGGTGATGGGCATTCCATGGCATATGCCACCGATCATTTCGGTCTGGGATTCCTGCAATTGCCTCAGCTACATGGTAGCGATCAGTTTTGCGAACGCGCATATCATTGCCCCTGTCAGCGGAGAGCTTGTGCGCTTCGTCAAAGATAACGAGATCATAGGGGGGTGTTCCAGGATCACGGAGCCGGTTAAAGACCCGCAAACTGACAAGGGTATCAATACTTATGATGACGCGATCGCCATAATCTCCTGCGAAGGGATTGTTGGTTTTCGCATCATTACCAGTGACGATATTAAAGGATAGGCTAAAAAGCGTGAACAGTTCCCGTCGCCAGTTACCCACCAGACCAGCTGGAGCCACAATGAGGATTCTTTTCAGTAGGCGGCGGGACAGCATCTCACGAATATAGAGGCCGCTCATAATTGTTTTGCCGGCGCCAGCGTCATCGGCAAGAAGGAAACGAAGCCGGGGTTGTTTTAACATGTGGTCATAAACTGCTATTCGCTGGTGGGGCAGGGGATCGATGCGCGATATCTCTGTCCCAAAAGTTTGGTTGACGAGATGGCCGAAAGAAAGTCGCTCGCCTTCTGCCAAAACCTTTATGATTTCAGGACGGCCAGTGAAGTCGAGCGGTACAGCAGATTGTTCCTGAATAATGCTCGGGGGCTGATTGGAATCTGTTCCTGCATCGGCTTCGACCTTCCGCAGTTGATTCCAGGATAGTTGAGAGGGTCTGGACTGGTTATTCTCCCAGCGGTTAACGGTTGCGAAGGATACGCCAAGACGTTCGGCAAGGGTTTGCTGAGTTAGACCAAGATGGGCTCTGAGGCTTTTGATCCGATCAGAAAAATCATCCCCTGGATGGACACCCAGAATGTCAATCTTTGAAACCATAGGACTCCAAAGGAGTTATAGTGTATCGTGTGATATAATATCTTCTTATATAACATATGTTATATTATTTATCAAGGAAAATTGTAACCTTATTACCTGTCTGGTCTTCTCCCAGATTAGTTTGGATTTACAAAATTATTTTTTTAGAACATAGGCATGATTAGTAATGATATGATTTCCTTCTGTTAAAAAAATTAACCAAAAATTAACAGAAAGCTCATACTACCGTAACATTTTACAAGTATCATAGTGACAACAAGACAGAATTTTAGGAGGACAATATGGACATATCATTAAAGAGATTGTGTATACCAATTCTTGCCCTTGGTTTGTTATTTGCCGGCACTTTACTATTCGCTGCCGAAAAAGAGCTGATCGGTGCCGGGGCCACCTTCCCGCAACCCCTTTATTCAAAGATGTTTGACACCTATTTTCAGCAGAATGGGATTAAGGTAAACTACCAGGGTATAGGCTCCGGTGGCGGCATCAATCAGCTCATTAAGAAGACGGTTGATTTTGGCGGTACTGATGCATTTATGACTGAAAAAGAGCTTAAGGAGGCCGGCGCTCCGGTTCTTCATATCCCCACCTGTCTTGGAGCCGTCGTAGTAACCTACAACCTGCCTGAAAACCCAAAGCTTAACTTCACTCAGGAGGTTGTTGCAGATATTTTCCTCGGGAAAATCAAGAAATGGAATGATCCTAAAATTATTGAAGCCAATCCAAAGATTAAGCTCCCCGATCTGCCTATCACCGTGGTTCGCCGTGCAGATGGCAGCGGAACAACCCACATATTCAGTGAATACCTGAGCAAGGTGAGCAAAGAGTGGAACGAGAAAATGGGGACCGGCAAATCGTTGAACTGGTCAGCGGGGCAGATCGGCCAGAAAGGAAACCCTGGTGTTGCTGGCTATGTAAAACAAACCCCCGGCGCAGTAGGCTATGTTGAGCTTCTATACGCTTTGCAGAATAAAATGGCTTTCGGAAGTATCAGGAACAAGGCAGGAATGTTTATAGAACCTACACCAAAATCGGTCAGTGCCGCAGCTAATGTAAAAATCCCGGATGACACGAATGTTTCTCTCACCGACACAGAAGCCAAAGATGGCTATCCTATCAGCGGCTTTACATGGCTGATTTTCTATAAAGAGCAGAACTATGGCGGCCGTTCAAAGGCAAAGGCAGAATCTCTTGCCAAGATGCTCCACTGGACAATCACTGATGGCCAGAAGTTTGTAGAGCCTCTTCAGTACTCAGCTCTTTCCAAGGAAGCCGTGGCAAAATCTGAGAAGATCATTAAATCCATGACATACGGCGGAGTTCCACTCATTAAGTGATGATGCAGCTCATGGCGGATAACTGATAGATCGTAGCAAAAGCAGAACAAAGCCTCAGGGGTCTTTCAATCACAGAAAACTAGACCCCTGAGGATATCATTCTGAAAGCAAATGGTGACCACAATGGAAGATGCTTGCGCTATAAAAAGAAGCATGGTACAACAGGCAAACAAGAACGTTCAGACAAAAGGTATCTCCATGAAAAGTACCGTGGATAAATCAGAAGGTCGGTTTAACAGAGTTCTTTTTATCTCTGCGATATTCATTGTTGTCCTCCTCCTTGCAATTCTCCTGACCCTTTTTGCAGCATCAATACCCGCCATCAAAACGTTTGGCCTCACCTTCTTTTGGGGAACAACCTGGGACGTTGCGGCCGAGAAGTTTGGCGCGCTGCCTTTCTTACTCGGCACCCTCATAACATCGTTCATGGCAATCTTTCTATGCATTCCTTTTTCAATCGCTATATCCATCTTTCTGGGCGAATATTATAAGGAAGGAGCATTCCCGATGTTTCTCAGGAGCTCTATTGAGGTTCTTGCTGGCATCCCCTCGGTTATCTATGGCTTATGGGGGCTCTTTCTCCTCATGCCCATCGTGCGGGCTATTGAGATGCAGCTCGGGGTAACGCCCCATGGAGTCGGCATTCTTACCTCAGCGCTTATCCTGGCAATTATGATTATACCGTTTTCAGCATCAATCGGAAGAGAAGTCATCACCCTGGTACCGGCTGACCTGAAGGAAGCGGCTTATTCTCTTGGGGCAACACGGTTTGAGGTAATTAAGAATATTATCATTCCCTACGCACGATCTGGTATTATTGCAGGTATTTTATTATCCCTTGGACGCGCAATCGGTGAAACCATGGCAGTCACGATGCTGATCGGAAACAGTAATTTCATACCAACAAGCATTTTCAGCCCTGCCAACACGATGGCTTCTGTTATTGCTAACGAATTTGCTGAAGCTACAGGCATCACCGCCGCATCCCTTATTTATGTTGGGCTGGTGCTCTTCCTGGTAACTACGATAGTAAATGTAATCGGCGCCTACGTCATCAAGAAAGTTGCCCTTGAGGCATCAAAAGAGGTGACGTGATGAACGATCATACCACTGGGAGAATGATAAAGGACAAGGCATTTCGCATCATCGTGATCCTCCTTGCATGTTTCTCAATACTCCCCCTCCTTCTCATCCTCTACTTCATAACCAGAAATGGCATTGCGGTCATTAACTGGGAGTTCCTGACTCAACTTCCCCGGCCCATCGGCGAGGCAGGTGGCGGAATATTTAATGCAATCATGGGAACGGGGATACTCATTGTTTTATCAAGCATCCTGTCCATCCCTTTTGGAATTACCGCAGGAATATATCTTTCAGAGAAAACCGAAGGGAAAATAGCAAATATTGCCAGACTCTGTGTAGTAGTTCTCCAGGGAACACCGTCTATTGTCATTGGCATTGTTGCGTATATCTGGGTAGTTGCTCCCTTTCAGAGCTTTTCAGCTCTATCCGGAGGTGTCGCCCTGAGCATTATGATGCTCCCTGTGATTATCAAGGCAACCGAGGAGACCCTCAAGCTCATGCCCTATCATCTCAAGGAGGCATCCCTTGCCCTTGGCGTTCCTTACTACAAGACGATTCTGAAGGTCATTCTCCCAACCGGTTTAAGCGGTATTTTAACCGGCATCCTTCTCAGTGTGGCAAGAATAACCGGTGAAACTGCGCCACTGTTGTTTACAGCCTTTGGCAACCAGTTTATGAACTGGAATCTTTTCAAGCCCATTGATTCCCTACCCTACCGCATCTTCTACTATGCCATGAGTCCATATCCTGAATGGCATGCCTTTGCATGGGGGGCATCGTTCATACTTGTGGTTTTAGTTCTTGCCTTTAATCTTATCGCGCGAGGAGTAGCTGTAAAATGGAAAGTACAGTTCTGAAAGTTCACGATTTCTCGGCATATTTTGGCGACAACCAGATATTAAAAAATATCAATCTCGAAACAGGCAGCAACCTCGTAACGGCCCTTATGGGTCCATCAGGATGTGGCAAGACTACACTGATCAGATGCGTAAACAGGATGCATGAGCTTATCCCTGGCGCAAAGGTGGCCGGCAAAATGTATCTGAAAGACAACGATATCTATGCCATGGAGCCCATTGTGCTCAGAAGGAAAATCGGGATGGTGTTTCAGAAACCGAACCCCTTCCCCATGATGAGCATTTACGACAATGTGATCGCCGGTTATAAACTGAATGGCATTCGACTGAAAAAAGACGAGTTTGACAGTATCGTCGAGCGTTCGCTCAAGGGTGCGGCTCTCTGGGATGAAGTAAAAGATTCACTCCACAGGAAGGGAACCTTTCTCTCAGGAGGCCAGCAGCAGAGGCTTTGTATAGCCCGTGCTCTTGCCATGAACCCTGAGATCCTTCTTTTTGACGAACCGACATCGGCGCTTGATCCCAAGTCGACTGCTGCGATAGAGGAATTAATTGTGGAACTGAAGAAGACCGTAACCATGCTTCTTGTAACGCACAATATTGCACAGGCTGCCCGGGTCTCAGATTTCACAGCCTTTATCTACCTCGGAGAACTTGTCGAGTTTGGGCCTACCGAGAAAATGTTTACCGTGCCGAAAGACAAAAGAACCGAGGAATATCTGACAGGAAAATTCGGGTAGGAGGCAAAATGCTGGAAGAAAAAATGATTGGTCTCCGCAGGGAACTCATTGAGTGTGCAACCCACGTAGAAGGCATGATCGACAAAAGCATAGCCGGGCTTGTAAGAAAGGAATCATCCCTCCTCAGAGAAGTTATCGAGAAAGATGAACCAAAGGCCAACGAAACAGAGATATTGATTGAGGATCTCTGCACAACGATGATCGCCCAATACGAGCCAAAAGC
>Ga0067045_1003266_pt1 | contig 30887 bp, 25 predicted proteins | sample TerdegcTABiofilm_FD_59184 | JGI IMG/M metagenome (GOLD analysis project Ga0067045, IMG submission 59184) | Combined Assembly of (Gp0054472, Gp0054536) Wastewater bioreactor microbial communities from Singapore -Terephthalate degrading...
GAATTTCTTTTAATAAAATTTCAGAATTGCTGCGTCTGGTTATATAACGGTTTCGATCGTAAATATTAGAAATTTCTCTGCCAACACCACCAGTAAAAATATTTGTTTCTATCAATTTTCTTTTTTGCATTTGTAAAAAAAGCAAGGACAATAACTCTTGAGTTTTTCCAAGTGCAAATACAGGTATTAATACCGACCCGCCAGTGTTTATTACTTTATTAATAGACTTAATCAATCGTTCTGTTTCGGTTTTCCATGTCCCGATTTTTTTTGAATCAGTTGATCCATAAGTTGATTCAAGAATTAATAGATCAACATTACGGATTCCTGATAAGTCGCAACCAACCATAATAGACTGATCGGAATAGTTGATGTCGCCCGAAAAAAATATTTTTTTGCCGGAGTGTTCAATTAAAATTCCAGCAGAACCTAAAATATGACCGGCATCGTGGAAGGTAATTGTAATTGCATCGGGATTCGAATGTCTCATACCTCTTAAATTAATCTGTTCTGTGTAATTAATTCCATGAATACTTCTTACAAGCAGATCAATTTCTTCGTGCGTATAAATCTTAAAATCATTTTCGCCAGATGAGCTCTGCGCTAAAATATTAGCAGCATTATGAAGAGTTACTTCGGCAATTTCTTTTGTTTGACTTGTGGTGTAAATTATAACATGAGGAAATTTCTGAACCAAAAAAGGTAACGACCCAATATGATCCTGGTGAGCATGAGTAACTAAAACAAAATCGAGAGGTAATTCATTCAGTAAATTAAAATCCGGTAATGAATCTAAACCCTTTTTTTGCGGATTGATACCGCAGTCCAGAAGGATTCCTGTATCGGAAATATTTAGATAGAAACAGTTTGCACCAATTTCTTCAGCACCGCCGAGCGGAATAAAATTTATCATCTGTAATATTCGTATTCATACACAGAATAAAAAGTGGGTTTATCATCCGAAGAATATCTTATACTTTCCTTTATTAAACCGTTATCGTAATAAGTAAATCTTAATTTAAATTCGGCTTCACCAGTATGATAAATCTGCTTATCTTCAATTAAATCCCCGTTATTATTGTATTCCATGTATCTAATTGCATCAGGGTATTTGATTTTTGTAATATATCCATCAGAGTTATATTCATAATGAACAGTAGCACTGTCTTTATTATTAGTTATTGTTTCACTAATGATATTTCCATCATTATCATAAGTAAGAATTGATTTATCAATAACTTTTCTGTGTTCATCCTGACTTTCAAAAGAGATTAAGCGCCCATCATTGTAATACATTTTAATAATCGTTAAAATTCTTCCATTAGGTCTATATGTAATTAACTCCTCCAATTGATTATTGTCGTTGTACTTCATTTCGGCTTTACTTTCGCCTTTAACTTTGGCATCGAAAATTTTTCTTTCAATCTCTCTCCCCATATTATCAAACTTCGATTGTCGCCGCGCAATTATATAATCATTTTCATTGTAGTATTCTGTCACAATTAATTGATTTAATGAATCGTATTGAAATGTCTGGCGGTTTTCTAAGAGCGAATCACTTTTAAGATTAACCTGTTCAATTTTATTCCCGTTTTTATCGAAATATGCTTTCTCTGCAAGAATTTTTTGAGATGAAAAGCTGCCATCGGAATTATAATGTAAAAATCTTGTCCGTTCTTCCACTTTGAGCAATTTAGCTTTTTTTATTTCTCTTAAATCCTGTGTAAGAAGTTTTTCTTTTTTAACCGGATCAGTTTGCTTTTCTGCAAGAGACATTAATTGAGAATAGATTTTGGTATTAGATGTAATTAGGATAAATACTAAGATGTATAAAATATATCTTGATGTGTTTTTCATTTTACAAATCATTGGTTAACCGGAAATTTATTTATGAAAATTTATTATTTACTTACTTCTTACTTACCTTTTGTATTAAACGTTCCCTGTAAAGCTGGCCAATTTCTGCTCCGATAATAAAAATACAGGAAGAATAAAAAACCCAGAATAGGATTACAACAATCAATGCAAATGCACCATATAGAGCGTTTGAGCTGAAGAAGTATTGTATATAGTAACCGAATACATTGCGGGCTATTTCCCACAGCATGGTAGTCCAAATTGCACTCATCAATGCAACTCTCTTAGGTAATTTTTCATAAGGAATTAAGTAATACAAAGAAAAAAACATTATAACCATAATAAGAATTGATGAAATCCAAACAATAGAATTCCATAAAGCACTTATATTAAAAGAACTCATCACTTGAGATGTTTTAGCAACCTCAAGAATTAAATTCATAATTGGGAAAACAAATGTAGAAAGTGTAATAAACACAACTAATAGAACAACCATTCCTAAATCTCTTAGCAAGCCGACAAATGGATTTTTCTGGATACTCGTCTGAAAAATTTTATTAAGTATTGTCCGCATACTGCTGAAGATCCATGTTGATGTAATAAGTAAACCGATTGCGCCTGTATAACCAGCAATAGTACTGTAACCAACAAATTCAGGAAGACGCGTTTCGATTACCTTCTTCATATATGATGCATAAACCGGGTAAGGAATTACAGTATCAATTATCTGGAATATCTGATTCTGCAAAGTTTTTACATCGAAAATATTGCTTAGTAACGAGAAGACTAATAAAATCAATGGGATCATACCGAGAAAAAGCGAGTATGCAATTCCGGCGCCGGCCAGGAAAAGATTATTCTCATCTATTCGTTTGAAGAGTTTAATTATGTAATGATTCAGAAACTCTAATAATTTTCTAACAAAAGAGAGCGGAATAATAGAGCCGATATTTTTGAAGATTTTGAATTTAAGCATATTATCCTATTACATGTTCCATCTTGTTTTCAATAGAACTATAATAGAGCTTAGAAAGCAGCGTTAACGGGAAATCGTACTGATCATTTATAGATAAACTTTTGCCTCCCGTCATACCAAGACAGCAGAAAGGTGTAAAACTCTTTGAAGCAATTTTTTCAAATTTTTCTTTTTTATCCGGATGAACTGAAATAATAATTCTCGATTGACTTTCGGAGAAAAATGTTAAATCCTCCCTTGTTTTGATGTGTATTTTAACTTTGGCGCCAATCATCTTTTCCTGATTTATTATACAACTTTCTGCAAGTGCAGTTAAAATTCCTCCGTCAGAAATATCATGTGCAGAGTTGATCACTTCTTCATTGATCAATTCTAATAATAGATTATGTAAGTCTTTTTCTGTTTGAAGATCTATCCTCGGAATTTCACCGGTTACTAATCCATGAATCTCTTTTAGATACTCGCTGCCACCAACTTCTTCGTAGTCTTCACCAAGAACATAAATTAAATCACCTTCATTTTTGAATTCGGCTGTAGTAATATTCTCAAGTTTTTCAATTAAGCCAACCATTCCAATAACGGGAGTTGGATAAACAGCAGCATCTGGACTTTCATTATAAAAGCTAACATTTCCACCTGTAACAGGAGTGTTAAAAAATCTGCATGCTTCTCCCATTCCTTCAATAGCTTTTTTAAATTGCCAGTAAACTTCCGGTTTATAGGGATTTCCAAAATTTAAACAGTTTGTAATAGCAAGAGGAATTCCACCGGAACAAACAACATTACGTGCAGATTCTGCTACTGCAATTTTTGTCCCTTCTTTAGGATTTAGGTAAACGTATCTTCCGTTGCAATCGGTTTTAGCTGCAATTGCTTTGTTTGTACCTTTAATGTAAATAACAGCAGCATCGGAACCGGGACCAACAATAGTATTTGTTCTAACCATTGAATCATATTGTTCATACACCCATCTTTTTGATGCAACGTTTGGTGATGAAAATATTTTTTCGAATGCTAAAGAAATACAATCGGGTTCCGGTAAAGATTTGAAATCAAAATTTCTGGTTTGATTCAGGTAAGTAGGTTCTGATGTATCTCTATTGTAAACGGGTGCTCCGCCGCCTAATACTAAATCGTAAGGATTAATCTCAGCTTTCTTCTCACTATGATGGTTAATAATTAATTTTTGATCGTCCGTTACTTCTCCAATAATTTCGCAATTCAAATCCCACTTGGAAAATATTTCTTTAACTTTTTCTTCGTAACCTTTTTTTGCAACTACAAGCATTCTCTCCTGACTTTCGGAAAGCATAATTTCGTATGCAGTCATATCAGCTTCGCGCAAAGGGACTTTATCAAGATTGATAATCATGCCCGATTTCCCCTTTGCACTCATTTCGGATGTTGAACAGGAAATTCCGGCAGCACCCATATCCTGTATTCCGACTATCAATCCTTGCTTTATTATTTCCAGAGTTGCTTCGAGTAATAATTTTTCTGTAAACGGATCACCGACCTGAACGGAAGGACGTTTTGATTCGGACTTTTCGGAAATTTCTTCTGATGCAAATGTAGCACCGTGAATTCCATCTCTACCCGTTGAAGAACCAACAATCATAACCGGATTACCATTTCCATGTGCGGTTGCAGACGCAACATGTTTTGTATCAACCAAACCGATTGCCATCGCATTTACAAGCGGATTAGTCTTATAGCAATCATCAAAATATACTTCTCCAGCAACAGTCGGAACGCCGAAACAATTTCCATAGTCACCAATTCCTTTAACAACACCTTCAAATAAATATCTTGTCCTTGCATCTTCAAGAGAACCAAACCTTAGAGAGTTTAAACATGCAATTGGGCGGGCACCCATCGTAAAAATATCTCTTAATATTCCGCCAACACCCGTAGCAGCGCCCTGATAAGGCTCCACAGCAGATGGGTGGTTATGACTTTCAATCTTAAATGCTATTGCTAATCCATCGCCAATATCAACAAGACCTGCATTCTCTTCACCGGCACCAACAAGTAATTTCCCGCCGCTTCGAGGTAAAGTTTTAAGAAGTGCGATAGAGTTTTTGTAACTGCAATGTTCACTCCACATTACAGAAAAAATACCTAACTCTGTAAATGATGGAATTCTTCCTAACCTTTCGCAGATCCAGTTAAACTCCTCTTCTGTAAGTCCATGCTCAAGGGCAATCTGTTTATTTACTTCCGGTTCTTTCATTTTACTTAATTGTTGAATTTGGTAATGCAAATATAATGATTTTTTTAGGGTCTCTAATAACTATAATTAATCATCCTCATCATTTCTAAAATAGATTCTAAAGTAATATAGATTTTTTTCGATAATTCATAAGTATAAGAGCAGAGGGATTAGCATGCCATATATAAGCTGGAAACAGTCATTTAACCTTGGTATTCAGGTAATTGATGATCAGCATAAAAAGTTGATCGATATTATTAACGAACTTTACGAAGCTCAGAAATTAGGAACATCTCAATTAATCATTAACGAAGTAATATCAAAGCTCGAAGAGTATACAAAGTATCATTTTGATATGGAAGAAGAAATGCAGCATGCTAATAAGTATCCTGAAATTTCCAACCATAAGAAAGAACACCAGGAATTTATTGATAAGCTTACTCTTCTTAAAAGAGATGCGAGGAACAACAACCTTTTATTAAGTCTTAAAACCGTAGATTACCTGAAAGACTGGACAATTAATCACATCCTTGGTTCCGACAAAGATTTTGGCGACTATCTAAGGAATGTTGAAGGATTTTAGGTAAGAACTTCACTTCATTTTAATTGCTACTAAACACAAACCTTTCTATTTTTTAACCGTCTTAAACTCAGAAATTGTTAATGAACTTAGAACCGAAACGAGAAAAAAAATGCAAAACAACTTTGCTAACCATCGTTATTGGATTTTAGCTGCAATAATTATTGTCGGATTGATAATTATTCTATATCCTCTTACTCCTTACGAAAGCTTAAATATGAACATTACTCGATCAGAGGCGATTCATATTGCAAAAGATTTTTTGAAAGAGCAGAATGAAAACGTTGATAATATGTATGTAGAAGTCTTTCTGGACAATTCACCGGTTGAAGCACGGTACATCTTAAAAAAACTTGGCGGCAAAGAATTTAAAGAATATGGAAAAAATGAATTGTGGTCTAATTTAAGCTGGACTGTTTATTTCCATCAGAATTTACCAAGGAATATTCAACAGAAAAGCATTACAGTAGATGTTTCTAACAATGGTAAAGTATTTGGATTTAATAAAATTTTACCCGATAGCATTCCGATTGCTTCTATCAATAAAAATGAAGCAACTTCATTGGTATCATCTTACCTTAAAAATAAAATCGGAGACGACTTTGAAAAATTTAAGATGACAGAGTCTCGCGAAGAAAACATTAAAGCAAGAACCGATTATTCTTTCCGATGGGAAAAAGATGAAGTTAGACTTAATGCAAAAATTATAATTACCGCCCGTGTTCTGGGTAATAAAGTTGGAAGTTTTTCTTATTACTTTGAAGTACCTCAACAGGACCGGGAATATTTTTTAGCAATCGAAGCAATTTATGGAACAGTCTCTGTGATATTTGTAATAATTATTATGATAATTGCTTTTTACCTCTTCCTTAAGAAATATCATCAGGGTGAAGTATGGATTAGTGTAGGAAGAAATTTTTTCCTTCTCTTTTTTATTTTGTCGATACTCGGATTAATAATTTACTGGCCGGCTATTGGTCAGGGTGCTTTTATTGGCAATGTTTCCTTTCTTTATACCAAAATAATCATCTTTATTGTTAACGGACTGATTATTTCATTTTTCCTATCATTATTAATTTTTGCATCATGGACCGTTGGAGAATCTTACGCAAGAAGTTTATGGCCTAACAAATTAAAAGGTATTGATGCATTTATTAAAGGTCATATCTTCGCTATTGATTCCGGCAATTCATTGTTTAAAGGATTCGTTTTAGGATCCGCGCTATCATTAAGTTTTTTAATAGTAGGATTAATAATAAATCAACCGGATGCAAAAATATTTATCTCACCGGTTGGGTTATTAGAAAGTCACGCATCCTATTTACCATTTTTAGCTACAATATTTGATGGTGCGACCATGTCAATCCTAGCATCAATTGGCGTTACATTTTTTATTGTAAACATTTCTTACCAGAGATGGAAAAGAAAATGGGTTTCGATACTTATTTCCGGAGTGGTAACAACTCTTGGATTTGTAATTGCTTCTACCCCGCCTTCGTTAAATAATTTCGGTATGAATTTATTGGCCGGGTTTATCTTTGGATGCGGAATAGCTTACATCTATTTTCTATTCGATTTGCTAACAATATTAAGTCTTCACTTTACATCCGTGATTGTAACAAGAGGATTTGCTCTCTATGCAAGTAATAATCCTTTCTTTGAATGGAATTTTATATTACTTGTAATTGCCTACTTAACCATTCCGTTGATTTACTTTATAAGCAGAATTAAAAAAGAAGAATTTGTTTTAGAGAACTTTGGTTTACCATCTCACGTTCAAAGAATCTCCGAAAGAGAACGGCTTAAGAAAGAGATGGAAATTGCTGCAAAAGTTCAGTTGAGTCTTCTACCTAAAGAGGAACCGGAAATTCCCGGTTACGATATTTCGAGCTTTTCATTACCAGCTGTTGAAGCCGGAGGAGATTACTTCGACTTTGTTCAGCTAAGCAATAATAAAATTGGTATCGCCATCGGCGATGTTTCCGGTAAAGGGATTGGTGCAGCAATTTATATGACATTAACCAAAGGAATACTTCAGGCACATGCCGAAGAAAATGTTTCTCCTTCTAATGTTCTTATAAAAGTTAACCGTCTTCTTTATAAAACTATTGAAAAAAATTCTTTCGTAAGCATGTTCTATGCAATCTTAGATAAAAATAAAAATACGATTACATATTCGCGTGCTGGTCATAACCCCGGAATTTTATGCAGTCAGCAAAGCGGAGGAACAAGATTATTATTAAGTAAAGGGATGGCTCTTGGCCTTGAGGAAGGATCAATTTTTTCATCAACATTAAATGAAGAAACAATCGAAATTAATTCCGGAGATGTGTTTGTTCTTTACACAGACGGTTTTACTGAAGCAATGAATGAAAGACATGATCAGTTTGGAGAAGAGAAATTAATCCGGCTTATTAAAGAAAATAAAAACCTAAGTGCCAAGGAGATTATTACGCTGATTTTGAAAGAGGTTAGAAAATTTACTGACAACTATCCGCAGAATGATGATATGACAATTGTTGTTCTTAAAAGGTTATAGGAAATAAATTGTAAGCTGTTATTTCAGCCATTTAATTACGCGATCAATCTCCTTTTCGTTGCCGCTTAGGTTATCTTTAATTACAATCTTTATTCTATACTCACCCGGTTCAAAATTATTCAGGTCCAGTTGAAAATAAATTTGAGGATTCTCTTCTTGAGTTTTGTAATTAGACTTAAGTGTGATTTTCTGATCGCTTGTAATTCCTAAAAAATTGGTAATAGAGCTGAACAATTTAGAGAGACCGGATTTTTGTTCTGCTGAATAATCACTGACAATTAAACTCTGCTCAAAATCGGTTAAACCCTGATTATCATTTTCAAGATTGTAGATTTCGTAATAAAGATAAATTGGCTCTCCTTTATTAAATTTATCCTGAACATACGGTTTAATATAAATTTCATTCCTCTTTAAATATTCCATCCCTTTCTCTTCTAAAGAAACGTCACCGGCAATTAGAAGATCACTAATATCGAGATGGATGTTATTGAACTTTTTAACCGTAAAATCCTTGTGGGATGAAAATGTTCCTTTGTCAATATCACGAATCATTTCGAATGCGGCGTAACCGGAATCTGGTTGTAATGTAACAAAAAGGTTTTTGGGCAAAATATCAGTTCTGTCAACCGATATATTTCTTATTTCCATTAACCTCTCTGAATAGTTTTTATCAAAAAAGAAGAAACCAACTTTATAGTTTAGTGAATCGGTTTTTACATTTTCCATTTCGGGTATTAGATAATTCAGATAAAGATCAGTATAATTTCTTTTGTTGCTCCTGAATTGGGTAATTAAATATGGGGTGTCAATCTTAGGTCCTTCAAATTTTGGGCGATAAGATGAAGGCATATTACGATTAAGATCTCCAACAAAGTCTAGATAGTTACCCGATAATTGAGATTTAAGTTTGTCTTTATCGGATGCCGGCCAGGAATACTGATAATTACCAGTTGAGAAAGCATCAGTAAATGCTATATTCATTCCTTCATAATTCCAGAGTTCTGTTTTAACATTTACCGTTCCATCAGGTTCCATAGAAGGTCTCATCCTCACACTATACAATGGGTCGCCATACCTAATCATTGTTTGACCCATATCTGTTGCCCAGCCGGCAAGACCAAGTGAAGGAACACTGAAATTAAGATTTGCATGAGCTACACGTGAATAATGTTCTAGTAACCTTTCGTTATAATCAGTCAGGTAAAGAGGATCCGATGCTTGCCAAAAAGTTTTTATTATTTGATCTGCATTTTCATCATTAATTAAATCCGAATCCAGTAAGTCGGAATTTCCTAGAATTAGCAGCACAGAGTTGAGTGTAAAATCATATTTTTCATGCTTGTCCATCATATCAATTGCTAATTTATATTCATCGTGAGCTAACTTCATTTTAGATATCTTATAATACAACAGACCTAACAACAGGTGAACATCTTTATTATCCTTTCCATTTCTAACTAATCGGTTTAGAAAAGGAATTCCTTTTTCAGGTTTACCGGCTCTTTCGTATAATAAACCAAGTTTAATTACAGCATCATAATTCAATGTATCTTTAGAAAGTGCAGATAATAAATATTTTTCTGATTCCTTAAAATCTTTATTTGCCGATTCCTGAACACTCATAAAAACACCACTCTCCATCTTCACCGATTTATTATACTCCTTAAAATCATTTGCTTTCATATCACCCAGACTCAAATATGCATTTACCTGGTTGGAATCGAGCGAGATAATCTCTTTGTACTGTTTCATCGAACTTCTTCGTGCAAAGTCTTTCATCAAATTTGCAAATGCATATCTGTACTCTAAATTTTCCGGTTCCAGTAATGCTGCTTTTCTAAATTGCTCGTAAGCAATATTTCTGGAAAGATAAGTGTCTTTCTTCAAATAAATTTTTGCAAGTTCATAGTGGGATGCAGCATCTCCATACTTTCTTATTGATTCCTTAAAATATTTTTCTGCAGAGGAAACATCTTTTAAGTTCAGTGCCGCTATACCTTTTAAGTAAAGGTCTGTTTTCTCCTTTCCATCAAAAATTGTATAAAAAATAGTTTTAAAAGAGTAGCCGGGATAAGAAGTTGAAATGAAAATTAGAAAGATCAAAAACAATATATTGGTTTTAATGGAGTTCATCTTAGTCACGGAACAATTTAATTAGAACCGGTAATTAAAATCAAACCAAATTTTTAATCTGACAGTAACTGAAAATTTTTTCAAGGTATCTGCAACCTTTCAAAAAATACTTTCGTCTAAAAAGTTGAAGATAATGGAAAACTTATGAAAAAGATTATTACAATAATTTTGCTTTCTACTGTTATTGTTTATTCAAATAATGATCAGAAAGTTGTTCCATTAAAAAAGATTGATACACCAATAGTAGTTGATGGCATAATTGATAAAGAATGGGAAAATGCACAAGAAATAGATGGCTTTTTTCAATTAGCACCTTATTTTGGAAAAGCTCCTTCCAAAAGAACCTATGCAAAAATATTATCAACTGAAACCTCGCTTTATTGTCTTATTGTATGTTATGATGATCCGGTAAACATTCAGCAGAATACAGGAAAATTAGACGACTTCGGGGGGGATGTCGTCTCTTTAATGCTCGATACATTTGGTGATAAACGGACAGCTTACAAATTTGCCGTAAGCGCAGCCGGTGTCCGTGCCGATTGCCGACTTTTAGATGATGCGCGTAATAGAGATTATAACTGGGATGGAATCTGGTTCTCCGATAGCAAAATATACGATTGGGGTTACGTTGTTGAGATTGAAGTACCTTACAAATCAATTCAGTACAATTCCAATCTGGATTCGTGGGGACTTGATATTGATAGATGGATACCGGCAATTTCAGAAGACCAGTACTGGTGCAGTTACGAACAGAATGAAGGTCAACGTGTTTCCAAATTTGGTAAATTGGTTTTTCAGGATTTCAAACCTTCTATAAAAGGATTGAATTTAGAAATTTATCCTACTGCATTCGGTAAACTAACTTACATTGGAAACAATAAGTACAAAATGGATCCAAATGCAGGTCTCGATATTTTCTATAATCCCTCACCTCAATTAACATTACAAGTAACTGCCAATCCGGACTTCGCACAAATTGAAGCCGATCCATACGATTTTAATATCTCGCGTTATGAATCCTTCTTTAATGAACGCCGACCATTCTTTATACAAGGTAACGAAATATTTATGCCTTCAGGAAAGCAACGTAATACCGGTTTCTATAGTCCATTAGAACTTTTCTATTCCAGAAGAATCGGTAAAAAATTACCAGATGGAAAAGAGGTGCCAATAATTTTTGGAGCTAAAGCATTCGGTCGTTATGATGATTGGGAATACGGAGGATTTGTTGCACGAACACTTGAAAAAGACTTTACGGATTACGACGGAACGAATGCAACAGAACCCTCAGCTTATTTTATATCCGGTAGAGTTAAAAAACAAATTTTGGGGAATTCAAACGTTGGTGTTCTATTTGTTGGCAAACAAACAACAGATAATACTTATGGTGTACTTGATATCGATGGCGCTTTCAGAGGTTCATCGTGGCAATTATCATATCAATTAGCACGTTCTATAAAAAATTCTGAAGGTGATTATGCTGCTTCAATGGGATACGTTAACTTTAGTGAAAATTGGGCAACGGGAATTAGAAGCAGATATGTTGGAGAAAATTTTGATATTAATCAGGTTGGGTACGTTCCGTGGAAAGGAACATTTAATTTTGTTTCTTTTACCGGACCGATTTGGTATCCTAAGGAAGGCGCTGTTTCTCAAATTCTTATTTACACGGGACCTATAATTGATTATGAAAAGGTAGATAATTATACAGACCGTGGCTGGCTATTAGGTTATAACATGCAATTCAGAAGTAATTGGGGATTTGAGGTTAATGCAACATTAGGAAAATCCAAAGACCTGAATGTAAAATACGATTCATATGAAGTAACATACAGCTCATGGTTTAATGTTAGCCCGAAATGGAATTTAAATATATGGGGGGGATATACTAAGACTTACAATTTCTCCAGAGATTACTTAGCATTTTATTCCTGGTCTGGCGGAAGTTTCTCTATTAAAGTATCTGATATTGTTCGTCTTGGAACATCATTAAACATGTGGATTGAAGGGAATCCATCAGGTAAAATTGAAGATATAACTTTCAATGCACGTCCTTGGATTTCAATTTATCCGGTAAACGACTTAAATTTTTATTTATATGTAGATAATATTTTTGTAAAATCCACAGACAAAATTGAAAGAGTTTTTATCGGTGGATTATTCTCATACCAGTTCTCACCAAAGAGCTGGATCTACTTTGCTATTAATGAAGCGCATGACCGGTTTAATGATGCAAGAAAGATGGAAATGAGCAACAGGGTTTCTGTGCTGAAGATTAAATATTTATATTACTTCTAATCCCCTTTCCTTCCAACAAAAACATAGTTAAATTAATCCCGAACAAGATCGGGATTTTTTTATGCCATATAAATTCATAGAACATCCGGCAGATATAGCAGTTGAAGTTGATGGTTCTTCAATAGAAGAACTATTTAAATCTGCTTGTTACGCCTGGCGCGAAGCTGCAATGGATTTAACTTCGTTTAATAAGGAATCTTCTAAAAAATTTATCTTCAACGGAATTACTCCCGAGATACTTTTAATAGAGCTATTAAGTGAACTTAACTTCCAGCTTTACAGTAAGAAATGGGTTTTTGTGACAATTCAAAATTTGCTTATAGAAAAAACCGATAACGATTATCACCTCGAAATTGAATTATTCGGTCAAACCTTTCATCCAGAAATTCATAGGATGAAAGAAGAGATCAAAGCAATTACCTATCATCAGATGAAGATTGAAAAAATCGGAAATCAACTAAAGACTATGATTGTCTTCGACGTTTAAATTCTGCAAATAATCCTCTTTCCAATCGAGGAGTATAAAATGAAAATTAGCGGAATCGAAATAGAAAAAGTGAACGACAATCTCTGGGAAATTCCACGAACTGGTGGAATGTTAGTACCGGGCAGAATTTATGCTTCAGAAAAAATGCTCTTCGAAACTATCCAGAACGACGAAGCTCTCAAACAAGTTGTAAATGTTGCTCACCTCCCGGGAATTCAAAAATATTCTCTTGCTATGCCGGATATCCATTGGGGCTATGGATTTCCAATAGGCGGCGTTGCCGCAACGGATATTAATGACGGTGTTATTTCGCCCGGCGGAGTTGGTTACGATATTAATTGTGGAGTCCGATTGGCAAAAACATCACTGGATTACCACACAATTAAAAACCGGATTCAAAAATTAATTGAAAACTTATTCCACGATATTCCAACCGGTGTTGGTTCGAGCGGTGCAATAAAAAAACAAAATGCTAAAGAGATTAAAAATATTCTTCGCGATGGAGCCGAATGGGCTGTATCTAATGGATTTGGTTCTGAAGAAGATTTATTGTTTACTGAAGAAACCGGAAAAATTAAAGATGCCGATCCCGATGCAGTTAGCAGCAGAGCAATAGAACGTGGAATGGATCAGGCCGGAACACTTGGCTCGGGAAATCATTTTCTGGAAATTGATATAGTTGAAAAAATATTTGATGCCAATGCTGCAAACGTTTTAGGTCTGTTTGAAAATCAAATTGTAATTCAGATTCATACCGGTTCGCGCGGATTGGGTTATCAGGTGTGCGATGATTATCTAAAGATTCTTGTTCAATCCGAAAAGAAATTCGGATTTAAGTTACCGGATAAACAGCTTGCGTGTGCGCCAATCAAATCTAAAGAAGGAAGCGATTATCTCGGTGCAATGAGAGCCGCGGCTAACTTTGCATGGAATAACCGGCAAATAATAATGCATCTTGCAAAAAATAGTTTTAAGAGAACACTCAATATTTCTGATTCCGATTTAAGCTTTGGTCTTATTTACGATGTATGCCACAACATTGCAAAGATAGAAGAACATATAATAGACGGTAAAGCAAAAAAAGTTTGTGTACACAGGAAAGGTGCTACTCGTGCTTTTCCATCAGATAGTAAATTAATTCCAGAAAAATACAGATCGATTGGACAACCGGTTCTAATTCCCGGTGATATGGGAAGATATTCTTTTGTTTCAGTTGGAACAGAGAAAGCAATGGAAGAAACTTTTGGAAGTTCCTGTCACGGTGCCGGTAGAGTTCAAAGCAGACATCAGGCATTGAATGAAGCTAAAGGGAAAAATCTTATTGATGAATTAAACAAGAAAGGAATTGTAATTCAGGCAAAAGGTTATAAAACTATTGCAGAAGAAATGCCTCATGCTTATAAAGATGTTTCGGAAGTTGTAGATGTGATGCACAATGCCGGTATTAGTACTAAAGTTGCAAAACTAAAACCAATCGGTGTAATCAAAGGATAAAAAAAAGCCGGCTATTAACCGGCTTATCAAAATTGCTTTTTCAGATTAACACGGGAATTGAATTCGTTTTGTCATCTGTTCCCATTTTTCTAATTGTTCTGCTGTCAACAAAGCTTTAATATCTGCCATTAGTTTCTTATTCAATTTGCAAATTTCATCTTTAATTCTGATTGAATCAGGATTATCTTTAATTTTTTGCCGTGTTTCGATGTTCAACTTTCTCATTTTTTCATTTGCTTCCAGACGGGTTATTACACCATTTTTAAAGTCATCAAGAATAGTTTTTCGCTTTTCATTAGCAGCTTTTACAATTTCTTTATTTGCATCCTGAAATTCTTTAAGCAATGGTTTCAATGATTCGTGATATGCTTGCATTAAAGTGCGAATACTTGCAACCTGAGTTTCAGTTAGATTTAATCTTCGGAAGATAAGACCAAGCTGTTTTGTAAAATCAAAATTTTCAAGCCATGGAATTCCGCGAATGATTGGATCATTTACATTAAGACTATTGGTTAAAGATAAAATCCCAAAGTTGAATAATGTTGTGCTGAATTTCATTTCCGAAGAAAGTGTTGCGTCTTCAATTCCATTCAGTAGATCATCATTATCAATTAATATGAATTGAGGCGAATCGAAATTTGCCGGCTTTACAGGTTCAACTTCGTTAGATTGACTGCAAGCCCACATTGATATAATTATTACCGGAATAAATAAGCTGAGGAAACGAAATTTTTTCATGTTACCTCCTTTTAAAAATCTTCGATTAATTGACATCTCAATTTTTCTTACGGTTTAATATAACTAACGGAAATTTTTATTTCTACTTATAAATTTTGCAGATTATCTTAATCACATTTTTGAATTTATAGCAAAGTAGAACTATTTTGGTTCAACAGTTTTTAGAAAATGAGGAAATTATGAATAAGACAATAAACGGACTATCGGTAAACACTTTTGGTAATCCGGATAATCAATCAATTATTTTTGTACACGGATTCCCGTATGATCATTCAATGTGGGAAAATCAAATTAATTTTCTAAAGGACAAATATTTTTGTGTTGCTTACGATGTTCGTGGACTTGGTGCAAGCTTTGTTGGCGATGGTCAGTACACTATGGAATTTTTCGTTGAAGACTTGTTTTCAATTATAACCGAAATGAAACTTAAGAAACCGATATTATGCGGATTATCAATGGGCGGTTATATTGCTTTACGGGCTGTTGAAAAAAATCAGGATTTGTTCTCGGCGCTAATATTATTAGATACACGTTCCGAAGCTGATGATAACAACGGCAAATTAAAACGGGCAGCTAATATCAATCAGATTAATACAGAGGGACTGGAAAAATTTGTTAAGGCATTCGTTACATTTTGTTTTGCCGATGAAAGTCCTGTTGACCAGGAAGAGATGTTTAACAACACTCTTCAGAAATCATATAAAAATAATCCGGTTGGTGTAAAGGGATGTATAATTGCCATAATGAGTAGAACAGATACAACAAACTTTTTACCTCAAATTAAAATTCCCGCTTTAGTTATCTGCGGATCGTTTGATAAACTCACTCCGCCAATTTTAATGCGCCCGATGGCAGAAAAAATTCCCGGTGCTGAGTTTGCTGTTGTTCCAAGAGCAGGACACATGACTCCGCTGGAAAATCCGGCTAACGTTAATGATCTAATCGGAGGTTTCCTTAAAAGGAAATTCGGTAAGTAAGTTTACTTCTGGATAACACTATCGATACTCTTAAACTCTTTTATTCTTTCCGGCTGTTTAACTTTTTTAAGTGTATCCTTCTCTAACTTTAAACCCTCTTTAGCTTTTTCCTCTACTCTTTGAGGAATCAGTTTTGTGTCGAAGTAACCTGACGTTGATAGTATCAACCCAACAGTTATTAGAATTGAACAGAGAACCGGAATGAATATATCACTCACCCAGCCAAGAATTTTGAAAGGAAGTTTTAGAAATGATGTGATTACATTTGTTCCTTCTTTGCCAAGATTTCTATCGATGTATCTTATCCGTAAAGACAATTTCAGGATTGTTAATGTTAATCCCCAACAAATAATTGTTCCGACCGAAAGAACAATAACAAGGTAGTAGTGCGAAAAATTAGAAGCTACGATTGCAAGTACAACCAATACCACAAAAAATATAATGAAGAAATTTGTTCTTTGACTAAGAAGCGATTCAGCAAAATATCGTTCCTCTTTAACATCGAATGAGGTGGGTTTTTCTTCCTTAGGTGGAAACATTCGTGGCATTTTCAATCCTCCGCATCTTAGTAAAATTCAACGTGATACTTTTTCAACTTACCGTTGGAATAATCGAACTTGGCACTAAAGAATTTATCCTGAAAAAGCCATGGGATAAAAATTCTATCACCTTCCCACAAATTTAGATCGAGTAATTTATCATTAGGAATCCATTCAAGTTTTCCCTCGTGCGAATCAATTAACTTTCCTTTAAAGCTATTTGCGGTAAACATAAAAACATACCAGTCTTTTTTTCCATCGAACATTGGGAATGTAATAAAACCATGCAGCTTTGGATTCTTGATCAACAATCCGCTCTCCTCTTTAATTTCCCTTATAACACATTCTTCGGGAGTCTCACCAGCTTCGAACTTACCACCAAGTCCGTTCCACTTACCTTCGTGCATATCATTTTTCTTTTTGATACGATGAAGCATAAGAGTTTTATTTTTATCAATTACATAGCAGAGAGTTGCTAATTGCATTTTATTCTTATATAAAATTATTTTATTGATTCAGACAATAGTTTGGAGATATCATCAAGTTCTTCTAAGAACCATTTCACTTTTTCCGGTTTAGCCCGATTGCTATCGCGGACAAGTGCAAGCCATAACTTACATTCATTTGCACATTTAATAGCTGCAATTGTATAATCTTTCAAATCTTTTTTGGATGTTGCTGCTGTAGCTTCTATATAATTACTGATAACGCTTGTTCCACTGCTGAAAAGTTCATCAGCCATTTTTAAGGAAACATTATCTTTAGGTAAGTGATCAATAAATTCAATCAGTTTGAGGGTTAGAAAATACAATCTCTTTCTGAATTCACCTCTTGTTGTATCTTTTACCAACTCTCCTCCGTATTATTCTTTGGTTAATCCTAAATACTGATCCTTCAATAAATAATTTTTGATATAGTCTGTTACACCTTCTCTAACACTCATTATTTTGTTGTCGTAACCGGTAAGTTTAATTTTTGTAGTGTCTGCTTCCGTAAAGTATTGATATTTATTTCTTATTTCTTCAGGCATATCAATAAATTCTATGTTTACCGGTTTGTTAAGTGCATCAAAAACAGAATGAACCAGTTCGAGCCAGGTTTGAGCTCGTCCTGTTCCAATATTATAAATTCCATTTAGATTCTGATGCTCAAAAAAGTGGAGCGTCATATCAACAGCATCTTTCACATAAACAAAATCGCGTTTCTGTTCGCCATCTTTGTATTCCGGTTTATACGATTTGAAAAGTTTTACTTTACCAGTATCGCGAACCTGCTCGAACGCTTTATGAACAACGCTGCGCATTTCGCCCTTATGATATTCATTCGGTCCATATACATTAAAGAATTTTAAACCGACTATTTTATCAACCAGACTGTTTCTTATAACCCATGTATCAAACAAATGTTTGGAATAACCATACATATTTAACGGGTGAAGTTCATTAAGTGTAGAATGATTATCCTCGTAACCATTAGATCCATCGCCGTACGTTGCTGCCGAAGAAGCGTAGATGAATCTTATTCCGTTTGCCAGTGAGTACTTGGCAAGTTCCTGTGAATAATGAACGTTATTGTCCATCAAATAATCTGCATTTTTTTCTGTTGTTGATGAACACGCACCCATGTGAATTATAGTGGAAACTTTAAATGGAATATTCCTATTTAATACCATTGCCATAAAATCATCTTTGTGTATAAAATCTTCGTAGCGCAGTCCTACTAGATTTTTCCACTTATCATCTTTACCCAACTCATCAACTATTACAATTTTGTCAATGCCCATCCGGTTAAGTTTCCATACAATTGCACTGCCGATAAATCCAACTCCACCTGTAACTACTATCATATACTTCTCATTTATTTATTATATTTGAACGAAAGTTAAGTATAACTATAATTCGAAGCAAAGCATCATTAATTTTACAATACTAAATTGATTTTCAATTAATCAGTATTAAGCTTATGCTCATAATTATAACATGAAACGGATAAGTAAATATGAAGAGTGTCTTAGAAAATCTTAAATCAATCCTCAGCCGGAGAATTTTAGTTCTTGATGGCGCGATGGGAACATTAATTCAGCGGCATAAACTTACCGAAGAGCAATTCCGAGGAGAAATATTTAAGAATCACCCGGTAGAAATTAAAGGGAATAACGATCTCTTAGTTCTTACACAACCCGATATAATAAAAAATATTCATCGCCAATATTTAGAAGCCGGATCAGACATTATTGAGACTAATACGTTTAACGGAAATGCTATTTCGCAAGCGGATTATCAAACCGAACATTTAGTTTATCAGATAAATTTTAATGCAGCAAAAATTGCTAAAGAAGTCGCGTTAGAATTCACAAATAAAAATCCAGATAAACCGAGATTTGTTGCCGGCGCGTTAGGACCAACAAACAAAACATTATCACTTTCTCCTGATGTAATGGATGCCGGTTTCAGATCTGTTACTTTCGATCAGATGAAAGACGCTTACAAAGAACAAGCGCGCGGACTAATTGACGGCGGCGCCGATATTCTTCTTGTTGAAACAATTATCGATACACTGAATTCCAAAGCTGCACTATTCGGAATAATGGAATTGATGGATGAAACAGGTAAAGAGTTACCTGTGATGATATCCGGTTCAATTATAGATATGAGCGGAAGAACTCTCTCCGGTCAGAATACCGAAGCATTTTATATTTCTATTGCTCACACAAAAAATTTATTAAGCGTCGGATTGAATTGTTCATTAGGCGCTTCTCAGATGAGATCATTCATTTCGGAATTATCACGGGTTGCAAATACATTTGTTAGTTTATATCCCAACGCCGGTTTGCCAAATGAATTTGGTGGTTATGATGAAACTCCTCTTTCTATGTCCGCAGTTCTCGAAGATTATCTTAAAGAAGGATTTGTAAATATAATTGGAGGATGTTGCGGAACAACACCGGAACATATAAAACATTTCTCCGAAATTGCTTCGAAATATAAACCTAGAAAAATTCCAACAGTTGAACCTTTATTACGACTAAGCGGATTGGAGCCGTTAATATTCAGACCGGATTCCAACTTTATAAATGTTGGTGAACGAACTAATGTAACCGGTTCAAAAAAATTTTCGCGATTAATTAAAGAAGGAAATTTTGAAGAAGCACTTACAGTTGCAAGAGAACAAGTTGAAAATGGCGCACAGATATTAGATGTTAATATGGATGAAGGAATGATTAATTCCGAAGAGGCGATGACAAAATTCTTAAACCTTCTTTCCGCCGAACCCGATATTTCTATTGTACCTATTATGATCGATTCATCTAAATGGAGTGTTATTGAAGCCGGACTAAAATGTCTGCAAGGAAAAGGAATAGTAAATTCAATCTCGCTTAAAGAAGGTGAAGAAATTTTTAAACAACATGCTAAAAAAATATTAATGTATGGTGCCGCGGTTATTGTAATGGCTTTTGACGAAGACGGTCAGGCAGATACTTTTGAAAGAAAAATAAAAATTTGTGAACGTGCATATAAAATATTAACAGAGGAAGTCGGTTTCCCGCCACAAGACATAATTTTCGATCCTAATATTTTTGCTGTTGCAACCGGAATAGAAGAACACAATCAATATGCAATTAATTTTTTTGAAGCAACAAAATGGATTAAGAAAAACTTACCATTTGCAAAAGTAAGCGGCGGTGTAAGTAATGTTTCTTTCTCGTTTAGAGGTAATGATAAGATACGGGAAGCAATGCATTCAGCATTTTTATATCATGCAATTGAAGCCGGTATGGATATGGGAATTGTAAACGCCGGACAGTTAACCGTTTATGAAGAAATTCCAAAAGATTTATTAGAGTTGGTAGAAGACGTTCTTCTTAATCGTAATAAAGATGCCACAGAACGTCTGGTTGAATATGCTAACAAATTAATTAAAGAAGAAAAAACCGAGAAGACAAAAGAGGAATGGAGAAATCTTGATTTAGAAGAGAGACTAAAATATTCTCTAATAAATGGCATCACCGATTATATTGAACAGGATGCAAAAGAAGCTTTAATGAAATATCCATCGGTTCTTTCCATTATTGAAGGACCTTTGATGAGTGGAATGAATCAAGTGGGTGATTTGTTCGGATCGGGTAAAATGTTCTTACCGCAAGTTGTAAAAAGTGCACGTGTTATGAAAAAAGCCGTGGCAATATTAATCCCGCATCTCGAAGCCGAGAAATTAAAAAGTGATGAGTCTAAATCGACTCCTACTGTTTTACTTGCAACGGTTAAAGGCGATGTACACGATATTGGAAAAAATATTGTTGGCGTTGTACTTGGATGTAACAATTATGATGTAATTGATTTAGGAGTAATGGTTCCTTCGGATAAAATTATTTCTACTGCCATCGATAAAAAAGTTGATGTGATCGGTCTAAGTGGCTTAATAACTCCGTCGCTTGATGAAATGGTTCACGTCGCAAAAGAAATGGAAAGGTTGGGACTTAATATTCCTCTACTCATAGGCGGAGCTACAACTTCTAGGATACACACCGCCGTTAAAATTGCACCGGAATATTCTCATTCAACTGTTCATGTGCTCGATGCTTCTAAAAGTGTTAATGTTCTAAGTAATTTGCTTAGCGAAGAAAATAAATCTGCTTTTCAGAAAGAGATAAAGAACGATTATGAAAAAATCCGTGCCGAGCATAATAAAAGAAAAGCCGTAAGAGAATATCTTAATCTGGAAGAAGCAAGAAAAAATAAACTTAACCTTAACTGGAATAACTACAAACCAACCAGACCAAAAAAACCGGGAATAACATTATTAGATAATGTAGATCTTTCCACACTTAGAAAATATATCGACTGGACTCCTTTCTTTTCTACATGGGAATTAAAAGGAAAATATCCGGAAATATTTAACGATAACAATTATGGAAGTGAAGCAAAAAGAATTTACAACGATGCAAACAAACAGCTTGATAAAATCATTCAAGAAAATTCACTTGTTGCCAAAGGGATTGTCGGTCTATTCCCGGCAAATTCTTTTGATGATGATATTGAAATTTATACGGATGAAAACCGAAAAGGAATTTTAGCAACGCTGCATACCATTCGTCAGCAGATGATCAAATCACCAGGCATTCCAAACATTGCTCTGGCGGATTATATCGCACCAAAATTCTCAGGCATTAACGATTTCATCGGTATGTTTGCCGTAACAACGGGATTTGGAATAGAAAAATTGATTGAGCATTTTCACAACGAGCACGATGATTATAACGTTATTATGACTAAAGCTATCGCTGATCGATTGGCGGAAGCATTTGCAGAGTATCTGCACGAGTTAGTCCGAAAAGAAATATGGAGTTATGCGGCTGATGAAACATTTACCAATGCAGATTTAATCGCTGAAAAATATTACGGTATAAGACCCGCACCCGGTTACTCCGCTCAACCGGATCATTCGGAAAAATTAACTATCTGGAAATTATTGGATGTTAAAAACAAAACAGGAATTAGTCTGACTGAAAGTCTGGCAATGTATCCCGCAGCTTCCGTTTGCGGTCTCTATTTTGCTCATCCCGATGCCAGATATTTTTCTGTCGGAAAAATCAGCAAAGACCAGGTTGATGATTATAGAAAACGTAAAGGAATAAGCTTAAAAGAAGCAGAGAAATGGCTTAGACCAATTTTGAATTATGATGGAAGTGATTGAAAATAATTTATTATTTTCGGTTGGCAGTATTAACAAAGTAGTGCATTAAATGACAAATAAAAATCTCCGAACCGGTGCTATTGGTGCTTTGATGGACGAATACGAACGTGCTGCCTCCGATTTAGTTTTAATACTCGAAAAATTACCCGCAGATAAATTCATTAAGATTTACGATTCAAAAACAAATGATGAAAATTGCAGATCCGTCAATTCAATTATAATTCATGTTATCGATGCGGCTTACCGCTATGCAAATCAAATTAGAATTTTTTTAGCTCTTGTTCCGGTAAAACCCGAATTTAAAATTGAGAACACAACTGATGCTATAAGGGCATTGAACAAAGTATTAACCTTTACTGCAAATTCAATCGAAGGATTCTGGAATTTAACACATGAACAAATCCTTGCTACACGCCAGCAGACAAAATGGGGTTTATACGATATTGAAATGATGTTCGAACATGCCATTGTTCATATTTTACGTCATAGAAGACAAATAGAAAAATTTCTTTCACAATAAAAGAGGCAGACATGTTTAAAAAATCTTTTACTCTCTTTTTAGTTTTGTTCATTTCGTTTTCTTCTCTTGCTCAGGAAAAAATAGATTACCAGGTAATGCAAAGAATCAAAAGAGAAGGACTGGAAAACTCCAAGGTTATGGAGTATTTAAGTTTTCTCACAGACATTTATTCACCTCGATTAGCCGGTTCAAATCAGTACAGAGAAGCCGGTAAATGGGTTGTAAATAAATTAACCGAACTCGGTTTACAAAATTCTAAAATGGAACCCTTTGGTACTTTAGGTCGTGGATGGGAATTGAAGAAATTTTACTTTGCTATGACCGAACCGCAATACATGCCGATTATCGGATACCCGAAAGCATGGACTTCCGGATTTAATGGAATGATTGAGGGTAGTCCTGTTCTCATGGATATTAAAAAAGAAGAAGACCTTCAGCAGTTCAAAGGTAAGCTTAAGAATGCAATTGTATTCATGCAAGGTGAACAGGAAGTAACAACATCATTTGAAACCGAAGCTAAACGATATACTGAAGAGGATCTTAAAAATTTACAGATGCTTCCAGAACCGGGTGGAAGATCACCATTTGCAAATAGAATGGAAGAATTCATTGCACGTAACAGACTAAGACAATCAATATCAGCATTTCTTGAACAGGAAGGTGCTGCTGTTACAGTTGAACCGGCACAGGGAAGATTTGGAACAATCTTTGTTTCTAGCGGCGGTTCATACAGAAAAGGTTCTCCTAATCCAATTCCCCAGGTTGTAATGGCAGTTGAACATTATAATAGAATTGTTAGGATACTTAAACAAAATATTCCGGTTAAATTGGAAATGGAATATCAGGCAAACTTTGTTGATAGCGATTCGCTCGGATATAATATTATTGCAGAGATACCGGGAACAGATAAAAAATTAAAAGATGAAATTGTAATGCTTGGTGGTCACTTCGATACATGGCATGCCGGAACAGGTGCTACGGATAATTCATCTGGTTGCGCTGTTGCTCTGGAAGCAGTTAGAATTTTGAAAGCTATTGGTGTTCAGCCAAGAAGAACTATTAGAATTGCCATGTGGGATGCAGAAGAGGTGGGATTGATTGGATCGAGAGAGTATGTAAAAAATCATTTCTTCGATAGAGATAAGAAAGAGAAGAAACCGGATTACGATAAATTCTCTGCCTATTTTAATTATGATAATGGAACCGGAAAGATTAGAGGAATTTACACCCAGGGTAATGAAGCCGTAGCATCAATTTTTGAGGAATGGCTGAAACCATTTCACAACCTGGGTGCTACGACTGTAACTGTAAGAAATACCGGCGGAACAGATCATCAATCGTTTGATGGTGCTGGTTTACCGGGTTTTCAATTTATACAGGATGAAATTAATTACGATGCAAGAACACATCATTCCAATATGGACGTATATGATTTGGCAATGCGCGGAGATCTAATGCAATCGGCTGTTATTATGGCTGCATTTGTTTATAATGCTGCTATGCGCGATGAAAAACTTCCAAGGAAATATTTTGATCCGAATGAAGAGAGACCAAGAAGACCAAGGTTTTAATTCGCAGTAATAATCACCGATGGTAATAATGTTGCCATCGGGGAATAAATTTCTAATTGTTCTGGAGTATTATATGGGTTTTTTTAATACACAAACTAAATACCCGGCAATTGCCTCTTACAAAAACATGGGTAAAAAAATTACCTGTCCAAATTGCGGCAACGACAAATTTGAAGTACGAGAAGTTCTATTAAACACAACAGCCATGACGTTCTTCGGATTCGACTGGGCAAACAAAACAGCATCTGCGTTGATTTGTAATAAATGCAGCAGAATTGAATGGTACTTTAATCCACCTCAAATTACTAATGAATGAAATATGGTGTATCAAAAAAAATTGATTCAGCTTTTCGAAACCTGGGCTGGTGAGAAACACCTCTCTTTCATCCCCCTTCCAGAATCAGGTTCTAACAGAAAATATTTTCGAATAAAAAGTAAAAGTAAATCGGCTTTAGGTGTTTTTAATCCCGATAAGCGAGAGAATGAAGCATTCATCTATCTTTCCAAACATTTTCTAAAACACAGGTTGAATGTTCCGCATGTTTATGCCCAAAAGCTAAACGAAAATATTTTATTAATTGAAGACTTGGGCAATACAACTTTATTCTCATTATTAATTAATTCACAAGGAAATTATTCTGCTGAACAATTAACATTGATAAAAAAATCATTAACCGAACTTCCCAAATTCCAGATTTCCGGAGCAAAAAAATTAGATTACTCCAGATGTTATCCCCGTTCTGCATTTGATAATCAATCGATCATGTGGGATCTTAACTATTTCAAATATTATTTCCTAAAATTATCCGGTATCAACTTCGACGAGCAAAAACTTGAAGAAGACTTTAAGGCAATTACAAAATATTTAATGAGTGCCGATAAAAATTATTTCATGTATCGGGATTTCAACACAAGAAACATTATGGTTAGCGATAACCGGTTTTATTTTATCGATTACCAGGGCGGACGCAAAGGACCTCTGCAATATGATATTGTTTCTTTTCTGTATAGCTCAAAACTGAATTTTAGCGAAGAGCTCCGCACAAAATTATTGGAACACTATTTAGAATCTGTTTCATTCTATAAAAAAATAAGTAAACAAGAATTTCTAAAATACTATTACGAATTTGCATTGATACGTATTTTGCAGATGTTAGGTGCTTATGGTTATAGAGGATATTTTGAAGGTAAGGCGCATTTCTTAACCAGCATTCCATTTGCAATAAATAACTTAAAATCAGTTATTAACAAGAACAGAATCAAATTGAATTTACCCGAACTTATGAGATGCCTTAACGACATTACACGTCGGGAGAAATTTACAGGTTTAGCTAAACCGACTACATCGGGTAATAAATTGACTGTTAGAATTAACAGTTTTTCTTACCGGGATAAAATTCCAACCGACTTTACAGGTAACGGTGGCGGATTTGTGTTCGACTGTAGAGCTATTCCCAACCCGGGGCGACTAGAACAATACAAACCGTTAACCGGTAAAGATAAATCGGTACAGAAGTTTTTAGAATCACAGCCCGAAGTAAATAAATTTCTTAAAGAATCATTTGATATTGTTGAACTATCCGTTGTCAATTATACTCAACGTGGATGGACCGAATTAATGGTAAATTACGGTTGTACGGGTGGACAGCATCGCTCCGTTTACTGCGCAGTAAAACTTAGCGAATTCCTGAAACGTAAATACGATATCAATATTTTACTCACGCATACTAAACTTAATCGATAAATCTTCACATGAAAGCATTTATACTTGCTGCCGGATTAGGAACCAGACTAAAACCGATTACAGATTTTAAACCGAAGGCATTGGTAGAAATAAATGGCATACCATTAATTGAACATAATATTGTAAAGCTGATCAAATCCGGATTCAACTCTATAATAATTAATGTGCATCATTTTGCCGATCAGGTAATTGATTTTGTCAAATCAAAAAATTCATTTGGGATTGATATACATTTTTCTGATGAAAGAAATTTACTGCTTGATACAGGAGGAGGACTGAAAAATGTTAGATGGTTCTTTAATGATGATAAACCTTTCCTAATTCATAATGTTGATGCACTTACCGATATTGATCTAATAAAAATGTATAATCATCATTACCAGAACAAATCGATCGCCACCCTTGCTGTTCAAAAAAGAAATTCATCACGTTATTTTTACTTTGACGATCAATCGACTCTTTGCGGCTGGATAAACGAAAAAACAAATGAGAAAAAGATTGTAAGAGAATCCAGCGGAGAATTAAAAAAATTTGCATTCAGCGGAATTCAATTTGTTGAACCAGTGATATTTAATTTTATGCTCTCATCAGAAGTGTTTTCTCTTGTTGATCTTTACCTTTCAATCGCATCTAAACAGAGAATAACTTATTTTGATCATACTGATTCACTATTTCTTGATCTTGGCAAGAAAGAAAATTTAATAGAAGCAGAAAGAATAATCGGCAAATAAAACGGAGGTTTTATGACGCGTTCAGAAAACCTTGTAAACTTTAGAAGGGGTTTTGAAAAATTGAGAGTTGCATTGCACAACTTTACCAAACAGTCATTCGATTTTAAACCCGCACCTGATAAATGGAGCATACGTGAAATAATTTTACACTTAGCCGATAGCGAAGCGGTTGGATACACAAGATGCCGTAAAATTATTGCGGAACCGGGGACTAATATTAATTCTTACGATCAGGATATATGGGCAGAAGAACTCAAATACAAAGATCAAGACATTGATTATGCTTTGGAATTATTTGCACAATTAAGAATTTCTACATTCAAATTGCTGGAAAAAATTCCTGAAGAAAAATGGAGTAACTACATGATTCATCCAGAGAGAGGTAAAATTACACTTGATGAATGGTTAGCTATCTATTCTAATCATGTAGATGTTCACATCAACCAGATGAACAGAAATTTTATTGAATGGCAGAATACAAAATCAAAAACAAATTGAGATCGGAGTAAAAAAATGAAAAAATTTTTTGTTCTTTTTTTTCTGCTTACCATATTAACTCTTGGGCAAGGAAGAGAATGGATAAAAGAAAATTATAGTAAAAAGGAATATAGAATTACGATGAGAGACGGAATTACTTTGTTCACATCGGTCTATACTCCTAAAGATACAACCAGAGTTTATCCTATTCTAATGATTCGCACACCTTATACTGTTTCTCCATATGGCGAAGATAATTTTCCCAATACACTTGGACCAAACGATCATTTTCCTAAAAGCGGTTACATATTTGTTTTTCAGGATGTCCGCGGAAAATTTATGAGCGAAGGTGTGTATGATAACATGCGGGGATATATTCCTGATAAGAAAACTAAAAACGACGTTGATGAATCAACCGATACATACGATACAATTGATTGGCTTATAAAAAACATAAAAGGTAATAACGGCAATGTGGGTATCTGGGGAATCTCATATCCGGGTTTTTATGCAGCTATGAGTTTGATAGATTCACATCCCGCATTAAAAGCAGTTTCTCCTCAAGCACCTATTGCTGATTGGTTTATTGGAGATGATATGCACCATAACGGTGCTCTCACTCTCAGTATGTCGTTCAATTTCTTCAAGGGATTCGATCAACCGAGAACCGGACCAACTACATCATGGAAATCGATTGATCCTTATCATTCACCCGACATGTATAATTTCTTTCTTAAACTTGGACCACTCCCTAATATTCAAAAAAAATTTTTCCACAATAAACTTCCCTTCTGGAATGCAATAACAGAGCATGGAACATACGATCAGTTCTGGCAATCAAGAAATAATCTGCCGCATTTCAAAAATGTTAAACCGGCTTCATTAATTGTAGGTGGCTGGTACGATAGTGAAGATCTTTACGGTCCGCTTAATATTTATAAATCGATAGAAGAAAAAAATCCGGTTAATAACAATCACATTGTGATGGGTCCATGGAGCCATGGCGGTTGGTCGCGAAGCAGCGGTAATTCATTTGGCGATTTTACTTTCCCAGAAAATACATCCGATTACTATAACGATAAAATTTTAACTCCGTTTTTCGATTACTACCTTAAAGGTGAAGGCAAATTAAATATTCCTGAAGCAGTAACTTACAGAACCGGTGAAAACATCTGGGTACATCACGAAGAGTGGCCGCCTGTTAATGGTGTTTCATCAACTTTGTATTTCGATAAGAATAACAAACTAATATGGAGTGAACCAACTTATACAGAAAATTTATTCAATGAATACCTAAGCGATCCAAATAAACCTGTTCCTTATACTGCCAAATTCTACGATAGCCAGCAAATGTATAACAGAACATATATGAATGAAGATCAGAGATTTGCATCTTCGCGTCCCGATGTACTTGTTTTCGAAACTGAACCGTTAAAAGAAAATGTTACTCTTACCGGACCAATTTTTGCGGATTTATTTGTATCAACGACAGGTACTGATGCAGATTGGGTTGTTAAGGTTATTGATGTTTATCCGGATAGCATGGCAAATCCAAATCCTAATCCGAACAATATAGAATTGGGTGGTTATCAAAGATTAGTACGTTTCGAAATTATGCGTGGTAAATTCAGAAATAGTTACGAAAAGCCCGAACCATTTGAACCCGGAAAGCTTACAAATGTAAAAATTAAATTACAGGATGTTGATCATACATTTATGAAAGGACATAAAATTATGGTTCAGGTTCAGAGCAGCTTCTTCCCTTTCTTCGATCGGAATCCACAGAAGTTTGTTGATATATATAATGCAAAGGAAGAGGATTTTCAGAAAGCATATAATCGGGTTTATTTTTCGAAAAATTATCCGTCAAAAATTCAGTTTTATTTAACAAAATAATTTCGGAGATACTTTTTTTTGGTTAATTTGCATACATATAAAACCGGAGTATTAATGAAACGGACAATTTTCACTCTCGTATTTCTTCTTATCGGTTTTTCAGTTATTAATTCTCAATCATTATCGATTGGTCCTCAGGTGGCGTATGTAAAAACATCTGATGCAGCAAAGGGTGTTTTCATGCCGGCTGGAGCAGTAAGATTAAATTTAGGTGGACTTGCTATTGAAGGTTCCATCGGCTATAAAACTGAAGAGTTTGCTAACGGGGTAGTCAAAGCAACTACATATCCAATAATGGCAACTGCAATGTTAAAACTTCTTCCATTGATTCATGTTGAAGCCGGTCTTGGCTGGTATAATACTAAAATTGAATATTCGGGTATCCTTGCTTCAATGCCATCAGAAACACAGAAAGAAGTTGGATATCATGCCGGTGCCGGAGTTGAATTGGATTTGGGCAGCGCAATAATTACCGGCGATTTAAGATATGTAAAGATGGGGGAACTAAAAGATCTTAAAATTAACAATGACTTAAAAAGTGACTTCATCGCTATTTACGGCGGTTTGATGTTCAAGCTATAATAAATTTTTTCATAATATCCCGAGGCATTATGATATTCGATCAACTCAAAAACGCTGAATTATATTTTCAAATTAATGAAAGATTTAAAAAAGCTTTCGATTACTTACGATCAACCAACTTTGAAAATGTTGAACCGGATAAATACACAATTGATGGTGATGAAATTTACGCAATTGTTCAGCAATACGATTCCAAACCGCTAACATCCGGTAAATGGGAAGCTCACAAAAAATATATTGATATTCAGTATATGGTAAGTGGTAAAGAAAAGATGGGTTATTCACATAAAAATAAAATGATTGTTACTCATGAATACAACAAAGATAAAGATGCACTCTATTTAAAAGGTGATGGTAATTTCTTAATCGCCGAAGCCGGATACTTTGCAATCTTTTTCCCATCGGATGTTCACATGCCATGTATTGCTCTTAATTTATCGACACCGGTTAAAAAGGTTGTTGTTAAAGTTAAGGTGGATTCATACGAAGAAGAGCAACCTAAACACATGGAAGAACAATTTGTTGATGATAAGATTATTGAAGAGACAGAGCCTGTTGAAGAACCAAAAGCTGAAACAACCGAAAACCCAACCGAAGAAACGAACTTATAAAACTAAAGGCCACCAACCTGTTATTCAAAAACAGGTTGGTTCGCTTTGTATTTCCTAACTATTTTATTTTATTATACTCAATAATTCCACTTCAAAAACTAATACTTCACCCGGCCCAATTACTCCACCTGCACCGGTCTCTCCATAAGCCAAATCTGATGGAATAAATAATTGCCACTTATCGCCAACGTGCATTAATTGTAATGCTTCTGTCCACCCTTTAATAACCTG
>Ga0067045_1028572_pt1 | contig 30881 bp, 22 predicted proteins | sample TerdegcTABiofilm_FD_59184 | JGI IMG/M metagenome (GOLD analysis project Ga0067045, IMG submission 59184) | Combined Assembly of (Gp0054472, Gp0054536) Wastewater bioreactor microbial communities from Singapore -Terephthalate degrading...
GGCCCTGGCCGATCCTGCTCCGGCTCGCGGCGACGGCGGGCCTCGGCGCGGCGACGGTCTGGGTGTTCCCCGGCCCGGGCGAGTTCTATCGAATCGTCCATCCCGACCCACCGGACCTCATGCAGCGGGAAGTTGCCGAAGGGGTCGACGCGGTGATCGTCACCGACCACGACGGCGAGGACGTCCACAACTACATCAACGGCCTGAACCACGGCCACCGGCCCGGCCACTGGTACCTGCGCGAGGCGGTCGAGGCGTTCGCCTACACGCCCCGCTGCCGCAACGTGCTGGTGATCGGCTTCGGGGCGGGCACGTTCGTGGAAACAACGCTCCTGCTCGACGAAGTCGAGCGACTCACGCTGGTCGAAATCAGCCCGACCCTCCTGGCGAACCTCCGGAAAATCAGCCTCTTCCGCAGGATCCTCTCGGACCCGCGGATCGACCTGAACCTGGATGACGGCCGGCGATTCCTGCTCCGCAGCGACGAGACCTTCGACATGATCCTCATCGACCCGCTGCGCACGACCACGTCCTACAGCAACAATCTCTATTCCCGCGAGTTCATCGAACTGGTGCGACGCCACCTCACGCCCGACGGGTTCTTCCTGGCGTGGATGGACGACGACCGCGTACTCCCGAAGACGATCGCCACGGTCTTCGAGCACGTGCGGTTCTACCAGTTGAGCCCGCGTCCGCATTTCATGGGCTTCTGCCTGGCGTCGCCGAAGACGTTTTCCAGGAACGAAGACCGGGAACAGGCGTTGCTCGACAAGATCCCGGCCGAAATGCACGAGCGCATCCTGGCCTACGGGAAGTTCCTCGGCGAGGAACGGGAGATCCTCGAGATGTCGGCCGGCTTCCCGATCAACCGCGACTGGAAACCGGTGCTGGAGTATTACTTCTGGCGCAATCGCCAGCGCAAGGCGTGGGAGGCGGAGTAGTCCGTAGTCTGTAGGGTGGGACAAGCGAAGCGCGGTCCCACCGCGACGTACGCGGTTGCCATGGTGGGACTGCGCTTCGCTTGTCCCACCCTACGGTGTTTCGGAGGAATCGCTCATGGACTGGGACCTTCTCATTCGCAACGGCCGGATCGTGGACGGCTCCGGCGGGGAGCCACGGCGCGGGGAGATCGGCGTGCGCGAGGGGCGGATCGGCTTCGTCGGGGAGCGGTGCCCCGGCGACGCGGTCCGTATCGTCGATGCCGGCGGCATGGTCGTCTCGCCCGGCTTCATCGACATGCACGCCCATTCCGACCTCATGCTCCTGGCCGAGCCCGACGCCGCCGCGAAGGTCATGCAGGGCGTGACGACGGAAGTGATCGGGCAGGATGGCCTTTCCTACGCCCCCGTGACCGAGCGGACGCGCGATCAGTTCCGGACCGATTTCAAGGGCATCAACGGCGATCCGCCCGGCCTGGTTTGGGACTGGCGATCGGTTGGCGAGTTTCTCGACCGCTTCGACCGCCGGACCGCGGTGAACGTGGCGATGCTCGCCCCGCACGGCAATCTCCGGGCCGCGGTGCTGGGCATGCGGGGCCGGGCGGCGTCGGCCGAGGAACTTGAGGAAATGCAGCGGCTCTTGGAGGCGGCCATGGGCGACGGGGCGTTCGGGCTTTCGACGGGCCTGACCTACGCCCCGTGCAGTTACGGCGACACCCGCGAGCTGGCCGCCCTCTGCCAGGTCGTAACCCGTTGCGGCGGATACTTCGCCCCGCACCTGCGGAGCTACGGCGCCGACATGGAGGGGGCCGTCGAGGAGGTGATTCAGGTGTGCGCCACAGCCCGGACGCCGCTCCACTTGACCCATTTCCAGGCCTCGTTTTCCACCGGCAAAGGCAAGGCGGGCTTCTACCTCGATCGCGTCCGCCGGGCCCGGGAGGAAGGCTTGAGCGTCACGCTGGATGCCTATCCCTATCTGGCCGGCTCGACGTTCATGGCAGGCCTCCTGCCCGGCTGGGCCCATGAGGGCGGACGCGAGCGCCTTCTAAGGCGACTCGCCGACCCCACGACCCGGGCCAGGATCCGCCACGAACTGGAGGTCGTCGGGGCCGACGGCATGCACCGGGTGCCGGTCGATTGGGCCGTGGTCACGGTGAGCGACGCGGGCCCGTCGCCTTACGGCGATTGGCTGGGGCTTTCGCTGGCCCAGGTTGCCGAGCGGACCGGCCGGTCCGCGTTCGAGTGCTTTGCGGATCTCCTGGTCAAGTCGGACTTGGCGGCGACCTGCGTGACCTTCATCGGGCACGAGGAGAATCTCCAAGCCTTCATGGGCGACCCGGAGTTCATGGCCTCCAGCGACGGCATCCTGGTGGGCGCCCGGCCGCATCCCCGGGCCTGGGGCACGTTTGCCCGCTACCTGGCCCGCTACGTGCGGGAACTCGGCGTCTGGACGCTCCCGGAATGCGTGCGCCGGATGACCGCGCTTCCCGCCGCACGCCTCGGGCTTGCCGACCGCGGGCTGGTGAAGCCCGGCTGTTGGGCCGACCTGGTGATCTTCGATCCCGACACGGTCCAGGACACCGCCACCTACGAGAACCCCCGATCGCACCCGCTAAGCATCCCCTACGTGATCGTCAACGGCGTGCTCGTCAAGGACGACGGCCATCCCACCGACGCCACCCCCGGCCGGGCACTGAGGCACCGATAAGTCCCGTGGCCTGCCGTCACCGGGCCCAACGGAATCGCCTTCCGCCAATCCCGGGAGGGCGAGGCTCCCGCCGAGCCTGCACTTTCGCAGGTGCACGGCGGCTCGGCAGGAGCCTCGCCCTCCCGGGATTCCGCAAGGTCGTCTGGGATGTGCTTACAGCGGGCACGGCGGGTGCGCGCTGCATCCGAGCACGTAGCGGGTGCGGTTGCCTTGGGGGATGGCTCGGACTTCCATCGGGGCCCCGCAGCGAGGGCAGTAGGTCTTGTCTTCCTTTTGGATGCCCCGTTCCGCGTCTTGCTGGCACGCGGCGCAGACCCTGGTCTGCGGCACGGCTTCGAGCCGCTCGCGGGCGATCGGACGTCCGCACTTGAGGCACGTGGGCGTGCCCGGCCAGTTGCCGACGCCCTCGACGGCGTTGGCCGCGGAGAGGCCCGTCCGGCCGCACTCGGGACAAGCAAACAGCGAGGCCGAGGCACGGAACACCTCGTAGAGGATCTCCAGTTCCACGTCCTTGCCCTCGCGAATCCTGCCGACCTGCCGGAGCCAGGTGACCATTTCCGCCGGGCCGCATGTCTCGCGCCACAGGCATGCACCGCAACGCAACTCAAGATACCGAGTGGGGCGAGGCATGCGCTAATGTCCGTGGTCTGGCCGCCAGACCGATCCTGCCAGAGATTACGGTAAGTGTTCCGCGGAAGGAAGTGCGAATAGGGGAAGGGAAAAGGAGAAGATCTGGAAAAATGGGAAAGGCAAGAAGCCGCGCCACGATCGCACAGTTCTGAATGGGAACCCTCTCCTGTTCTTTTCCCCTTTTCCCTCGCTTTTTCCTTTTTCCTTCTCTTCTTCCGACGATTTCATGCCGCTGAAGTGTTGCATAGAGTCTAAGTGCAGACCGACGAGTTCGCCATGGGGGACGACAATCTTGCCGGAGAGCCGCCGTGGGCGGTATGATGGACTCCGGCCGATCCGGTGATGAGAGTGCCCTTTTCGGGGCGGGGCGTGACGCAGAACGTTTGCTCATGGAGGGGCTTGAGTGCGGCAACCGATTGGGTTCCTCGTGCCAGCACTGCTAGCAGGATGGCTCGTGGTCCCGGCCGACGGCGGACCGTCGGCATCCGGGGCCGAGCCTATCCGGCCGGGCCTCTCACCTGCCCGATTTCTTCCCAAGGACGAGCTGGACTCGTCGTCCCCCGCCGATGCCGACCGGCCGAAAGAACCGCGACGCGGCGAAGCATCACCGGCGGCGGAGGAGGACCCGATGGCCTCGGACGCCATGCGACTGGACGCCTCCTTGACCGACGTTTGCTTCGTCGATCGCCAGCGGGGCTGGGCCGTCGGCGACCGGGGAGCCATCTGGCACACCGAGGACGGCGGCCGGCACTGGGAATTGCAGCCGTCGGGGGCGACTTGCCGCCTGGAGTCGGTGTTGTTTCTCAACGCGCAGGTCGGCTGGGCTGCGGGCGGATACTCCTATCCGTACCTCCACACCGGCGCGGGCGTGCTCCTGTTCACCGAGGACGGAGGCCGGCACTGGAACCGGCATGCCAAGCTGTTGCTCCCGCCGCTAGACAAGGTGAAGTTCTTCGGCCCGCGCTCGGGCGTAGCGATCGGATTTCCGTCGGCCATGTTCCCTTCGGGGGTTTTTTCCTCGGAGACCTCGGGCCGGAGTTGGGACCCGGTGGTGGGCCAGCGACCCCTCGGCCCGCTGGTGGGCGATTTCCTCAACGGCCGCCTCGGCGCCCTCGGTGGCCGCGGCGGTCCGGCCGTAGTGGTCGATCGGCGGGTGATCGCGCCGGAGCAGCCGACGGATTCCGTCGAAGGACTACGGCGTCCGCGGCGGCTGAGACTGACGCCGCCCAACGGCGGTTGGCTGGTCGGTCAAGGCGGACTGGTCCTCCGCACCGCGGACCAAGGCGTCTCGTGGCACGCCCCGCCGGGGCCCATGGGACCGTCGGGCAGCCTTCCGACCGACCCATTCGACTTCGCCGCGCTCGAGGTTCGCGGGGCGAAGTGCTGGATCGCGGGCGATCCGGGCACGCGGGTCTTCTTCACGCCCGATGCTGGCAGCACCTGGTCCGCCTTCCCGACCGGACAAAGCCTCCCTTTGGCCGCCCTCTGCTTCATCGACGACGAAACCGGGTTCGCGGTCGGCGCATTGGGGACCATCCTCGCCACGGCCGACGGCGGACGGACCTGGACACGGCAGCGTGGCGGCGGATCCCGCGCAGCGCTTCTGGCGATCTTCAGCGAGCCGAAGGAGGTGCCGTGGGAGTTGTTCGTCCGCCTCTCGGGAAACGACGGATACCTCGGGGCGTTGGAGATCGTCAACCGTCGCGATGCGGAATTGCCGGGCCGCGAGGAAGTCCCGCTGGAAGACCGCCTGCGTGAGGCCGCGGCCCGTGTTGGCGCGTGTGACGCCCGGATCGCGTGGCAATTCCCGCTCCGTCAGCCGGGCCTCCCGGTCCCGGCGGCCGACGTGCTTCAGGCGTGGGACCGGATGCACGGCGGCCGGGGGCTTGAGGCGTTGGAGGCCCACCTGGTCCGGGTCATCCGCACGTGGCGGCCCGAGGTGATCGTCACCCAGGACTCGGCCTCCGGCGACGACGCGGTCCGCTTGCTCGGCCAGTCGGTCCTGAAAGCCGCCGCGATGGCCGCCGAACCGGAGGCGTTCCGGGAACAGATCGACGCGATGGGGCTGGGGCCTTGGCAGGCGAAGCGGGTGTTCACGGCCTTGGGGGCGGACACCGTGGGCACGGTGCAGGTGAGCGCGGCGCAACTGGCCGACCGCCTCGGGGGTTCACTGGGCGACCTCGCCGCCCCTGCCCGCAGCCTGGTCGAGAACCAGTTCCACCTCGCCCCCGCCTCGACGGGATTCCGACTCGCGCTAGGCCAAACCGCCGAGGACCGCGATGCCCGGGACTTCTTCGCCGGGCTGGCGCTGGCGCCCGGCGACGAGGCCCGGCGTCAGGGCGTGGCGCGCGGCGTGGACAGCCAGGAACTGGTGCGCCGGCTCGCCCAGCGACGGCGGAGCACATTGGCCATCGTGGAGCGGAGCGGACAGGACCCTCGGGCCCGGGCCGCGCTGTTGGCCGAGGCCCGCGACCTGACCCAAGGACTCGATCGCGCCGCGGCGGCCGCACTCCTGTATCAGCTCGCCCAGACGTACCATCGCTCGGGCCACTGGCCGATGGCGGCCGAAGTTCTCGAGGTTCTTTGCGAATGCTACCCCGACGAGCCCTTGTGCCGGCCGGCCCTGGTCTGGCTCGTGCAGTTCACCACCAGCGGCGAAGCCCGGTGGCGGATCGAAGGTCCGCAGCGATCGGCCGTGGTTCAGGCGTCAGCCCTGGCCACGGACCCGCGCCAGGCCGTGCCGCGATCCCAGCGCGCCGCGGCACTTGGCAATCTGCTTCAGCAAACGTGTCCGGACCTGTTCGCGCAGCCGGTGATCGGGTTCCCCTTGGCCGCGCTCCAGCGGCGGCAGGAGCCTCGGGCGGCCGAACGGTTCTACGCAATCCAACGCAGCACGGCGGTCGATCCGGCGTGGCGGGATTGTGCCCGGGCGGAGCAGTGGCTGGCCGATCCTCGGGGCGTTCCGCCCAAGCCCGTCCTCCGCTGCCGGCCAGCCTCCAGCCCGCCGCACCTGGACGGCAATCTCGACGATCCGCTTTGGAAACAAGCCGAGAGCGTGAGCCTCGGCAGTCCGCTGCGAGACGACGCCTCATGGCCCGCCGCCGTCCGCATGGCCTACGACCGGGAGCATCTCTACCTGGCCATCGACGCCCGGAAGGCCCCGGCAGGCCGATACGAACCGCCGCCGTCCGGCCCGCGGCCCCGCGACGCCGACCTTGCAGCCCGCGACCGCGTTGAGATCCTGATCGATCTCGATCGCGACTTCGCCACGTGCTACCGGCTGGCCATCGACCACCGCGGCTGGACCCGGGAAGATTGCTGGGGCGACGCCACCTGGAATCCCACGTGGTTCGTGGCTGCGGCCTCCTCAGCCGCCGGTTGGACCGCCGAAGCGGCCATCCCGTTGGAACAACTCACCGGCGACCGGCCGGCGAAGGGCACGGCGTGGGCCATCGGCCTCCAACGGGTCGTGCCCGGCGTCGGTTTCCAGTCGTGGAACACCCCGGCCGCCGTCGAGATCATGCCCGAAGGGCTCGGGTATCTGGTGTTTGAGTAGCGCGACCGAGCCGCAATCAAGACTTCCGAAGTCTTGGAGACTTCGGAAGTCTGCGCAGCGGGCGATGATTCCTGGGGATAACGGTGTAGGGCGGACGGAGCGGAGCGACGCCCGACGAATTCCGTGGGTGTGTCTCGCCGGGCCTTATGAGTGCTCGGTCCTCCCTCCTCACTCGATATCGCCGGGAGAAATCCACCTCTGTGCGAGGTGCCGAACGCGCAGAACGAGCACGGTCGCCTCGCGAATGGTGAACACGGCGCGATGGGTCGGCCGTCGTCCGAGTCCAAAATGGAGTTGACGCAGTTCCAGGGCGAGACCCTCGCTCTCTTGAGCCACGGGATGCCTCTCCGGTTTCTCCGCAAGCGAACGAATGGCTGCGGAGAACCCAGCGTACCATCGCTGGGCCTGCTCTGACGACCGATTCTGGGCCCACCAGGCACAAGCAGACTCGAGATCCCGCCGCGCCTGCTCCGTGATGAGAACGCGGTACTTCATCAGTCGGTGGGAAAGCCGAAGTGCCGGCGAATGTCAGCGTCGACCTCCTCGAACGGACGAAGCCGGCCGGCGTCGACATCGTCAACGCCGGCCCGAATGGCGGCCAACTCCTCATTACGAAACATCAGCGCCCGCAACGCTGCCCGGAGGACCTCGTCTTCGGAAGCGTAATGGCCGGTTGCGATCTGCTGCCGGATCTGGTCATGCACATCGGGCGGTAAGGTATAGGACATGGTCCTCTCGAGAGGGCAAGGAAACTCACGGACACCAAAAAGGAGCCCCGAAACGGTGCATTCTGAGCCGACGCAAGAGACCAAGGAAATGCTAACCAGCCGGACCCAAGACGTCAAGGTCGCGTCAGGCGATCCCTCCACAGTCGGGTGAATGCCGGCCGGTTTGGACGCCGGCGGCGCTCAAGCCGATCATCAGACTTGCCTTGAGTAACAGAGGACGATCTCTTCCGGTAGAATAGTCCGAGGGTCCTTGGCCAGTCCTTCCCCTTGGAGAGTCCACGATGAACCACTTGCCCCAACCGTCGCGGCGGCGATTCTTGAAGGTGTCGGCCGGTGCGGCCGGGCTTCTCTTGACCGGCGCGGCAGCCCCCGGCAAGAAGTCCGCCCGTCCCAAGCGCGAAGAGGACTCGCCGCTGCTCCTGACCCGGGACGACGGCTACCGGGGGATCTGGTACTACAACCAGCCGCAGAAGGACGAGTACGCCTACAAGTACAGCGGCGGGCTGGGCACCTACTGCTCCAGCCACCTGCCGTTTGCGGTCTATGTCCCGGAGGTCCGCAAGACGTTCTTCTGCTATGGCGGCACCACCAAGGACCGCAAGACGCTCCTTCACATGGTCTCCTATTACGACCACGCCACCGGCATGGTGCCGCGGCCCACGATCTTGTTGGACAAACACACGACCGACGCCCACGACAACCCGGTCCTCAGCCTGGATGCAAAGGGGCACCTTTGGATCTTCTCTTCCGCCCACGGCACAGCGAGGCCGGCCTACATCTCGGTGAGCCGGAAGCCCTACGCGATCGACGACTTCGAGCGGGTGCTGAAGACCAACTACTCGTATCCGCAAGTCCACTACGTGCCCGGCCAAGGGTTCCTCTTCCTGCACACCCGGTACGGCAAGGGACGGCGGCTCTACCAGATGACCAGCGCCGACGGGCGGACGTGGTCCGAGCCTGCGCTCTACGCCGCCATCGAGCAGGGGCATTATCAAACGAGTTGGCGCTGGGGGAACCGGGTCGGCACGACGTTCAACTTCCATCCCGATCCCCAGGGGCTCAACTGGCGGACCAATCTCTATTACATGCAGACCGACGACTTCGGCCGGACGTGGCACAACGCCGCGGGCCGGCCGATCGAGCTCCCCTTGACCGCGGTGAAGAACGACGCCTTGGTGCACGACTACCAGGTCGAAGGGCTGAAGGTCTACGTCCAGGACGTGGCCTTCGACGCCGAAGGCCGGCCGATCCTCCTCTACATCACCAGCCGGGGCTTCGAGTCGGGCCCGGCGAACGGCCCTCGCCAGTGGTGCATCGCCCGGTGGACCGGCACCCAGTGGCAGATCCGCTGCCCGATCGCCTCGGACAACAACTACGACATGGGCTCGCTCTACGTCGAGAGCGACGGGCTGTGGCGGATCCTCGGGCCGACCGAGCACGGCCCGCAGCCGTACAACACCGGCGGCGAGGTGGCGATGTGGACCAGCGCCGATCAGGGCGAGTCCTGGAGGAAGGTCCGGCAGCTCACGTCCGGCAGCCGCTACAACCACGGCTACTGCCGCAAGCCGGTCAATGCGCATCCTGAGTTCTACGCCCTCTGGGCCGACGGCCACGCCCGCGAGCCCTCCGATTCCCGGCTCTACTTCTGCAACCAGCAGGGCGAGGTGCGCGTGCTGCCCGAACGGATGACCGAGGATTTCGCCCGACCAAGACCGCTCGCCGGACCGGCGACGTCGAAGTGCTGATCGGCACGGCGTTTAGCGCTCCGGGAGCAGTGCCGCAAAGCACTCCCGCAGCATCTTCTCGGGGTAGAGGCAGAACGCGTATTCACGCCAGGAGAGGATCGCCTCGGCGGCGAGGGCGGAGGCCGTTTCGCTCTGCCGGCGGAGGAGTTCCTGGCGGCGGCCGGACACGAAGGGCTGCAAGGCGGCGTTGATGCGGCGGATCTCCTGCCAGCGCGTCCGGACGTTTCCCGGGCTGGGCGGGGTGGCGATCCAGCGTCGCTTGGCGGCGATGAGGGCGGAGGCTTCGGAGGGATCGACAGGCTGGGAAGCCTGTGCTACGGGGGCAACAGGCTGGGAAGCCTGTGCTACGCCGTCGAGTACGGCGTCGGGGTGGTAGTCGAGGTCGCGGAGTTGCCGGGCGATCTGCCGGGCGGTCTCGGGCGTGACCCGGGGGCGGGCCACGGGCAGGAGCAGCGTCGCGGAGAGGACCAGAAAGCCGGGCGGTTCGAGCCCGAAGAACCGTTCGACAATCGCGTCGGTCACCTGGTCGTACTTCGCCCCGCCGATCCCGTGCAAAAAGAGATCGCCGAGGATGAGCCGGGCGAAGAGCGTCGTCACCAGGGCCCGGGAGCGGAGCCGCACGCCCCGTCCGGCCAACGCGAGGATGGCATCCACCGCGCGGTCCGCGTCGCCGTCCGGCCCCAGTTCGATCGGGATTTCCAGGGCGTGCCGATCGGAGAGCAGAAGTCGATCTCCGCGTCGGCCGACGAAGAGCCGCCGCCGCCTCGGATCCTCGCGCGTCCAAATCCAATAAGGGGCCTCCCACCATGGCTCCTCGACGGCCAGGTCGGGCACGGGGTGCGCGTTGCTGCGAATGCGGTGGATCCGCCGGTACTCGTGGACCACTTCGTTGTAGACGGCCACAAGTCGCGGCAACTCGGCCAAGAGAAACGCCGTGAACCGGGCGAAGGAAGGCAACTGGCACACGCGGCTCTGAGGAATCTCCAGGGTCCGCAGCCCGAGCCGCCGCTCGACCTGGTGCCGCGACTGGGCCAGGCACTCGCCGAGGTTCCCGGTCGGCCTGAGCCGGGCCACGGCCCGCGGCCAGTAGTCCCGCACGAGCGGATCAGCAACCAGGCTTGCGATCTGATCGGCGGCCCGCTCTCCGAACGACGAAAAAAGCGTACGGTCCAGGACGCGACGTTCCTCGAAGGGGACGACGGGGCCGGGCCCGTCGAGCGGGATCGCCGTCGCTTGGGGCCGGGCGGCCGTCCCGCCCGGCACGCGGACCGCGTGCGATCTCACCGTGTCGCTATCGACCACCAGGTTGACGGCGATCGCCCCGTGGCGTTTCGCCAGGTCGTCGAGCGCGAAGTTCTTGAACCAGACTCCGGGATGGAAGAGTTGCGGCTGGTGGCCGGCCAGGAAGACGAGGGGTTCGGGGCTGTGGCCCAGCCGCCCCCGGCTGGGCAGCACCTCCAAAGGTGGAGACGCCGAGGACGCCTCAGCCGAATCCCGCACAGCCGAGGGCGGCTGTGCTACAGGATCCACTGGATGCGGGTCCATGTAGGTCGCCGTGTATCGTGCGGCCTCCGCCAGCAACTCGTGTCGGGCCTGCTGGGCCAGGGCCGGCAGCGCTACGCCGCCGATATCGACGGCAACCGATCCGCGGAGCCGCCGGTTCGTTTCCACAGCCGCCGCCACGTCGCTCCAGGGAGGCTCGATCAACGCCGTGCGGTCTTCCCGCGGCGCACGGAGCCGACGGTACTCAAGAGGGTTGGCCCGATGGGTCATACCCTTCCCTCGCCGCTGGTGGCAGAAGACGAGGCCATTCCGCTTGGCAGTTTCGCCTTGGCCTTGGCCCGCCGCAGCACCTCGCGGTAGACGGCAAGGCGGAGGTCGGCGTTGTCGAGCGAGCCGCCGAACGACCGGGCCTCTTCCAGGTAGATCAGCGGCACCGGAATCTCGACGATCCTGAGCCCGAGCGCCGCCGCCTGGACCCAAAGCTCCAGGGGCATGGCATAGCCCGGCTCCGTAATGTCGAACTTGGCGAGCATCGGCACCCGGTACGCCTTGAATCCGCAGAAGGCATCGGTCAGATTCCAGCCCAGGCAGCGGTTCAACTCCTCGGTGATGATCCGGTTGATGCGGCGGCGGTCGTCGGGCGGGCGGCTGTCGCCGGGGAATCGCTCGAGATAACGGCTGCCCGAGACGATGTCGGCCTCCTGCTCGACGCACGTCCGGAGGAACTCCGGGATCCGCTGCGGCTGGTGCTGGCCGTCGCAGTCGATCGTCACCAGCACGTCGTACCCGCCGCGCAGCGCAAACGCGAAGGCCGAGGCCAGGGCCGCGCCGTAGCCCCGGTTCGCCGGGTGGGTGACGACCCGGACCTCCGGCCGCGCAGCCAGCAAGGCCGCGGTGCCGTCCGTGGAGCCGTCGTCGACCACGAGCACCTCCTCGCTGAAGCGGAGGACCTCGTCGAGGACCGGCCCCACGTGGCCCACTTCGTTGTACACCGGCAGGGCGGTCAGGCTTCGGATCGTCATACGCCCATTGTAGCGCCAACGGGGGGACTGGGAAAGAGTCGGCAAGCGCAGACCGGCGGCTCTCCGGGCTGGCGAGTGTCTGTCCCACCTCGACAATCCTCACAACCGGTGCATTCGCCGCACGGGGGGCTTGTCGATCCACTCGGGTCCGCTAACAATTCTTCGCGGAGGTTCTGCCATGACCGTTTCCGAATCACCCGTTGACGTCCAGTTCGATGAACTGAGGCCCGGCGACCGCATCGCGGTGGAGCACCGGGTCACGGTCGGCGTGAGGTCGTGGACCACGAGGACCGCAGGCACCGTGGTCCGCACCGAACGGCGGCGCCACGGCCTGCACTTCCGGCGCAACCTCGACGACAAGGTCTTCAGCGACGTCATCCTCCTCGCCGTGCCCGGAGGCGAGCTGACCACCGTGACCATGGATGAGTTCACGACGCTGTATCCGGGGTGACGGGAAGAGCTGTCCGCTTTCAGCCGTCAGCCAGCGCCTGTTGCCTGGGGACGGACGCCGTAGTAATCTTACACGGCCGTCGTGCTTCATCCCCGGAGGGACTGTGGAATGTCTGAGCATGCTGTCATCGTCCGCTTCGCATACGGAAGCACCGACCTTGGACCGCTGTTCGACCTTGAGCAGCAACTCGAGGCCGCAATCGAGGCCGAGGAGGTCGGGGAGTACGACGGGAACGAGGTTGCCGTTGACGGACGTGACGGTTCGCTGTACATGTACGGCCCTGATGCTGACAAGTTGTTTGCGGTCGTCCGTCCGATTCTGGAATCCGTACCTTTCATGACTGGCGCCGTGGTACACGTTCGCTACGGCCCGCCCGCAGATGGAGTACGCAAGGTTGGGGTTCGTTTGGGCTCGTAATCCCCGGTACACCCTTGATTACGCCGAATTGCAGGGGGCGCCACGCGGTTGGTTCGCAGTGTGACGGAACCGCGAGATCCACTCACTCCCGATGACGTTTCGCCGCGATGCCCGTTCCTTCCGACTCCGTTGGTCCCTCCAACCTCTTCGCCTCCCATCCGCGGAGTTTCGAGGGGAACCGCTACGTCTATCCGGTGGTGAGCCGCCGGGCGGGCGGGGTGTCGATCGGGGTGAACCTGAACCTCGACAAGGTCTGCAACTTCGACTGCGTCTACTGCCAGGTGAATCGCTCGGAGCCGGCCGAGAAGGAATTCGTCGAACTGGATCGCCTCGCCGCCGAACTGGACACGGCCGTCGAGCTGGTGTCGTCGGGCGGGATCTACGGGCAGCCGAAGTTTTCCCAAACGCCGCTGCCCCTGCGACGCCTCAACGACATCGCCCTGAGCGGCGACGGCGAGCCGACCACCTACCGCAACTTCGACGAAGTAATCGGCGTGTGCGCGGAGGTGCTTCGCCGCCGCGGCCTCGACGACGTGAAGCTCGTGCTCATCACCAACGCCAGCATGCTGCACCGCGACGCGGTACGCCGCGGCCTGGCGATGCTCGACGCCGCCCACGGGGAGATCTGGGCCAAGCTCGACGCCGGCACCGAGGCCTACTACCGCCTCGTGGCCCGAACCGCGATCCCGTTCGCGCGGATTCTCGAAAACCTCCGCGACGCGGCCCGAGTGAGGCCGATCGTGATCCAGTCGCTCTTCATGCGGATCCACGGCGCGCCGCCGCCGCCGGCCGAACAGGACGCCTACTGCGACCGCCTGGCGGAAATCGTGGCGGAGGGCGGGCAGATCAAGCTGGTGCAGATCCACACGATCGCCCGGCCCCCTGCCGAATCCTGGGTCGCCGCGCTCGCCGACGCCGAAGTCGACGCCCTGGCCGACCTGGTCCGCCGCCGCACCGGCCTGAGCGCGACGCCCTTTCCTGGCCACGGCTAGACTTCCGAAGTCTCGAAGACTTCGGAAGTCTCCGCATCGCAGGCGATCTCGGTGCGGAGGATCTCGCGTTTCCAGTCCGGCTCGTGGATCGGCCAGGCGCGGATCCTCGTCCCGCTGCCGGCCGACTCCTCCGCAGCCTGGCCTCGATGGGCCGACTGCCAGCAACGGATTTCCCCGGGCGACGGCGGGGGCACGCGGCCCGGCAGGTTGCTGCGGCGCCAATGGAGCCGCCCCTGGTCGAAAACGCTGAGGATCGCCGACGCCGGCAGCTCGAGCATGCGCCGGGCGATCAGCTCGTGGCTGGCCGTGCTGTAGCGGGCCTTCAGCGCGACGAGGTCCCAGTCGTCTGCGGCGGCGTCGGCGGCGAACCATAGGGTCGGGAGCAGCAGGCGGCCGGCCATCTGGTTGGCCACCGCCTCACGCACGCGCGGCGACGCCGTGCGCGGATCCGCGTCCAGGCGGTGAAACACCCGATGCGCCACGTGCTCGCCGATCTCGTGCGCCAGGGCCCAATGGCATCGCTCGGCGCGTGGGTCGGGCCGGAGAAGGACCGTCGGACGCGACGCCCGGCCCCGCAGGCCGCGGAGACGGACGTAGCGGGCCCGGCCCTGCTGCCGGTCGTCGGTGGCGACCGTCAGGCCGAGGGCCCGGGCAACCGCCATGGGATCGACCGGTGGACCGTCCACGCCCGCCGCATCCAGCACCTCCCTCGCCACGGCGTCCAAGCCGGCGGCCCATTCTTCCGCGGTCAGACAGGAGAACATGGACGTCACCTCGCATCCTCTAGGCGGGCCGATCGTAGCGAGCCTCATCCGAAACCCGACGGTTTCAGTCTCGCAGGATAGTGTACACATGAATAGTATAGCCCGGCGTTCCGCATGTGCAAGCGTTGGAATTGGGCCACTTACTAGCGGGGGGACGGCCGGGTAAGATAGACGGAGATGGAGAACGTCTCGTTGCCGCTCATCGAGTCTCTTGCCCCCATCGAGGCCCCGGTATCTTGAAACCGCGTTCGGCGAAATCCTCCCGCAAGACCTGTTCCTCGGCCCAACCGGCGTCTTCGCGGACTCTGAATCGGACGGTCGCGCTGGTCAGCCTCGGCTGCCCCAAGAACCTCGTCGACAGCGAGCGGATGCTCGGGCTGCTGAAGCTCCAGGGCTACCGGCTGGTCCGGGAACCGGAGGGGGCCGATTTCGTGATCGTCAACACCTGCGGGTTCCTCGAAATCGCCCGGCAGGAGTCGCTGGAGACGATCCGGGAGATGGTGGCGCTGAAGGAGCGGGGACGGGTCGGCGGGGTGATCGTCACCGGCTGCCTGGCCGAGCGCGACAAGGAGGGCTTGCTGGAGCAGTGTCCCGGCGTCGATCAGGTGGTCGGGATCTTTGGGCGGGAGGAGATCGTCCAGGTGGCCGGCCGGCTCGCATCGCCGGAACCGAACGAAAGAACCCTCTTCCGGCCCGTCGCCGAGAAGGCCCTCCCCGACGGCGATCGACTGCGCATCACCCTGCCTCATCTCGCATTCCTGAAGATCGCCGAGGGCTGCGATCGGCTCTGCACCTTCTGCTCCATCCCGAACATGAGGGGGCACTACGTGAGCAAGCCGATCGGGCAGGCGGTCGAGGAGGCCGAGCAACTGGCGGCCGACGGGGTGCGGGAACTGATCCTGGTGGCCCAGGACACGAGCTACTACGGCGTCGATCTCGGGGGACACCCCCAGTTGGCCCCGCTCCTCTCCCGGCTGGAGCAGGTCGCCGGGCTGGAGTGGATCCGGCTGATGTACCTCTATCCCGCCTACCTCACCGACGAACTGGTCGAGGTGCTGACGTCAAGCCGTAAGATATTGCGATACTTGGACTTGCCGCTTCAGCACATCAACGACACCATCCTCCGGCGGATGAAACGCCAGGTGACCCGGGCCGAAACCGAGCGACTGCTCGACCGGCTTCGCGAGCAGATCCCGGGAGTGGCCTTGCGCACCACGTTGATTACCGGGTTCCCCGGAGAGACCGAGGCGGAGTTCGACGAGCTGCTCGATTTCGTGCGTCGTCGGCGGTTCGAGCGATTGGGGGTGTTCGCGTACTCCCGGGAGCCCGACACGCCGGCCGCCCGACTCCCGGACCACGTTTCCCCCGAGGTTGCCTCCGAGCGGCGCGATCGGCTTCTGGCCGTGCAGCAGGAAATCGCCTCGGAGTGGAGCCAGTCGCAGGTGGGGAGGACGTTGGAAATCCTCTTGGATGGTTGTATTCCGGGCGAGGAGAACGCCTTCGTGGGCAGGAGTCATGCCGACGCCCCGGAAGTGGACGGCGCGGTCTACGTGTCGGGCGAGTCCCTCCGCCCGGGGCAGTTCGTCATGGCGGAGGTTGTCGCCGCCAGGGATTATGATCTAATTGCGGCGGCCGTGGGAAAGCCGCACTAGCGAGGAAACGCCATGTCGAAGCGTGCCGAACGGGCACATCGCCTCTGGGCATCGGCCCTGAACCTGCCCAACCAGTTGACCTTCCTTCGATTGCTCCTGGCCGTGGTCATGTTCTGCCTGATCGCCCGGGAGTGGTACTTGGCGAGCTTCGTGTTGTTCGTCATTGCGGCGGGCACCGACTGGCTCGACGGCTACTTCGCCCGGAAGTACGGCCAGGTAACTACGCTGGGCCGCATCCTCGATCCGTTCGCCGACAAGGTGATCGTGTGTGGCACGTTCATCTTCCTTCTCGCGATCCCGGAGATGAAGGCGGTGGAGTTCGGGCTCCGCCCGTGGATGGTCGTCGTTCTCGTGGGCCGGGAACTGCTCGTGACCGCCCTGCGGAGCTTCCTGGAAGACCAGGGGGCTGATTTCTCGGCGAAGACATCCGGCAAATTGAAGATGGTCGTCCAGTGCGTGGCGGCGGGGGCCTGCCTCTTCTATCTCGACTATCCGAAGCCGGCGATCGACGCCCCCGACTGGGTCCGCTGGACCATGATCGTCTCGGTCTGGGCGGCGGTCGCGTTGACGATCTACTCGGGCCTGGTTTACATGCTTGTCGCGGGCCGGCTGGTGCGGAGCAGCCGATGAAGGACCTGCCTCGCCCGGAGGTGCTCGTTCCGGTCGTCACGGCGGGACTCGCGGCGTTGGCCGCCAGCCTGGCACTCTGGTCCCGGATCGTCCGCCGCGCCGTGCGGAGGGAACCGGTCCTCCCCTACCAGCCCCGCAGGCCGGTCCCGTGGCAGGGTATCGACCTGGTGCTGGTGGTCCTCTTCTTCTTCATCGCCCTGGGGGTGGCGGTCGATCTGGATCGGTCGCTGTTCCTCCGTCGTGTCCCGGCCGCCGACACGCCGGCCCGGACCGCGAAGCCTTCGACCGACCATGCCCTGATGATTTTGCTGCAAGAGGACGGGCGACTGGCGACCCTGGCCTGGTGCGTCCTTATCGCCGTCGTGGTGGCCCCGATCGCCGAAGAGGTCTTCTTCCGGCTCCTGGTGCAGGGATGGCTGGAACGCGTCGAACGTCGCTGGCAACGCCACATCCGGTTCGCCCGGGGAGTATCTCGCGGGGCCCTGCCGGTGCTCTTTGCCTCACTGGTGTTCGCCCTGCCTCACTCCCGTGGGGCTGGGCCGCTGCCGGGCCCGGAACTGATTCTCCACGGAATGGTCTGTCAGATGTTCGCCAACGTGGCGACGGTGGGATTCGCGTTGGCCCTGGTCCGCTGGCGGGTCGGGGCCACGTGGGTCGATCTTGGCCTGCCCCGGGACGGCATGGCTCGCGACATCGGCCTGGGGCTCGCAGCGGCCCTGGCCGTCGTCCCGTGGGTCTATCTGCTTCAGTTGTTCCTGGGGCTGATTCTGCCGGAAGGCGTGCCGGCCGACCCCTACACCTTGGTTCCCTTCGCGGTCGCGCTTGGGTTTCTCTACTACCGCACGCACCGGATTATCCCCTCGATCGTGTTGCACATGACCCTGAACGCCACGAGCCTGGCCCTGGCATGGTGGATGCTGCCAAGGTAGCTCAGGCTTCCAGCCTGACGCTTGCGACGCAACAGGGGACAGGCGGCAGGGAAGCCCACGGGCGGCAGGGGAAGCCCACGGGTTGCAACCCGTGGGCTTTGGGGACCGTCCCTCTTTTCCAGACGCCACGGGGCCCTATAATCGAGGTTCATTCTTGCGAAGCGCTGGGCGGGGCGATCCACCAAGGGAGGAATGAAGTCATGGCAATCGGATTCGGAATCGTCGGGTGCGGCATGATCGCCAACTTCCACGCCCGGGCGATCGGCGACGTCCCGGGGGCGAGACTCGTGGCCTGCTACGACGCTGTGCCCGCGGCGGCGGAACGGTTGGCGGCCTCCACCGGCTGCAAAGCCTACGCGACGCTCGACGCCATGCTCGCCGATCCGGCGGTCCAGGTCGTCGCCATCGGGACGCCCAGCGGTGCCCATGCGGAGCCGGCCGTGGCCGCGGCCCGGGCCGGGAAGCATGTGATCGTCGAGAAGCCGCTCGAAATCACCCTGCGTCGCTGCGACGCGATCCTCGAGGCGTGCCGCAAGGCCGGGGTCGTCCTCTCGACGATCTTCCCCTCGCGGTTCCACGATTCGAGCGTGGCGATCAAGCGGGCGGTTGAGGAGGGCCGTTTCGGCCGGCTGACCGTCGGCGACGCCTTCGTGAAGTGGTACCGCACCCAGCAATACTACGACAGCGGCGCGTGGCGCGGCACCTGGGAACTCGATGGCGGCGGCGCGCTGATGAATCAGGCCATCCACAGCGTGGATCTCCTGCTCTGGCTCATGGGTCCGGTGGCCGAGGTCCGCGCCCAGACCGGCCTGCTGGCCCACCAGCGGATCGCCGTGGAAGACGTGGCCATGGCCACCTTGCGGTTCGCCAGCGGCGCGATGGGCGTCATCGAGGCCACCACCGCGGTGTACCCTGGGTATCTCAAGCGGATCGAGATCCACGGCTCCGAAGGTTCCGCGGTCATGGAGGAGGAAGACCTGGTGAAGTGGGACTTCGCCAAGAAAAAGGCCCGGGACGCCGAGATCCAAAAGAAAATGGCCGAAAAGGTGAGCGGGGGCGGCGGGGCCGCGGACCCGGCCGCCATCGGCCACCACGGGCACGCCCGGCAGTTCCGCGACGTGGTCCGGGCCATCAAGAAAGGCGGCCAGCCGCTCATCGACGGCCCGGAAGGACGACGCTCCGTGGAGGTCATCCTCGCGATCTACAAGGCCGCCGAGACGGGCCGCGCGGTCCGCCTGCCGCTGGCGAGCGATCCGGTGCTCAAGGCCCGCAAGGCCGGGGTGGCGCGGTAGCCTCGCCCTCCCGGAATCGTGAAACCCCATTCATGCGGGCCGCGCGACGGCGAGCAACTGCGTGCCGCTGGTGAAGTAGACGGCGTCGGACGTGGCCGCGAAGCCCCATCGCGTCGTGCTGGAATTGCACAGGACGACCCACTTCCCATTGGCCGGGTCGAGTTCGGCGATCCCGCCCGACCCGCCGACGATCAAACGCCCGCTTTCGTACAGGATCTTCGTACACGGGACCGGGCACGGGTAACTCGCGACGATCTTGAGCTTCCCGGGACGCGACCACGTGGCGAGGTGCAGACCGGCCGAGTCGCAGAACGCGATCAGCGGCTGGGAGCCTCCGCGGAGGAGGACCACGTCGGAAGCGGTGCCGCGCGGATACGAGCACGAGGCCACCTCGCGGTTGGACTTCTCGTCCCACCAGCGGAGTCTCCCTTCGCTTGCCACGAGGAGCGTCGAAGAGTCGATCTCAGCGATCCCCCACGGGGTATCGGGAAGGCTCTGGGAACAGGTCTCCCCGGTGTCGGGATCGATCCATGCGATGCCGCCGCCGGTCGTGCCCCACCCGGCCGCCCCGACGCCCCAGATCCGACCGTCGCTGGCGGCAGTGCAGGCATAGGGCCGGTAGACGTACTGCCCGAAGTTGCCGACAAAACGTGGATTGACCTGGTCGCCCGAGACGCACTCCCACGGCTGCGAGGGATCGTAGAGGACCACGCCTCCGTTGACGTAGCTCGCACAAACCAGTTCGTTGCCGCGGAGACAGAAGCTGTAGGTCTCGCCGCTCCAACGGGGACTGTGGTTGCCCAGGTCGACCAGTTCCTGCGAGCCGGGGTCGTAGCGGAACAGGTGCATGTTCTGGTACGCCCCGCCGTAGACGCAGCCGTCGGGACCGACGCCGAGGCCGAACAGCCTCCGGGCGCCCGGCACCGTGGGCACGGTGATTTCCCGCACCACGCTTCGCGTGGCCCAATCCATCTCGACGACGTGGATCTCCGCGGAGACCCCGTAACGCGTGCCCTTGAGGAGCAACTCGGGAGGAGAGAAATCCACGAACTGCACCGTTTGGGCCGGGTCCGCGGCAAGGGGCGACCAGAGGAAGACGGACTCCCCGTCGCACGCGGCGATCGTATCGGTCGAGGGCACGACGTAGAAGTCCTGCGAGGAACCGTACCCGCTGGAATGGCTCCACGTCGACCAACCCGACCCCATCGACGGCCACGGGGCCTCGCCGAGGAACGCGCCGGTCGCCGTATCGAACGCTCCGCGGCGCCCGCTGGGGAAGTGCGTCGCAAAGAGGATGCGCCTGCCGAGGCTCAACGTCAGCACGTAGCCGTCGGCCTGCCAGCTTGTCGGGGCCCATTGCGCCACGTCTTTGCCTTGGACGGGGTCGTAGATCACGATGCGGGCCTTGGGGCCCAGGCCGAAAGCCACGCGGCCGTCGGGCAGGGCGACGCAGGAACTCACGTACCAGGTACCCGATTCGCCGATTCGCGGGAGGTACTCCACGCGTCCCGTGACCATGTTGACCCTCGCTCGCTCCCCGTAACAGCTTCCGCAGTAGAGCCAGCCGTCGCTTCCCTCCGTGAGACAGCGGACATGGTGGACCGAATCGGCGGCTGCGGTCCAGGGACGTGCGAGCACCTTCCAGCTTTCCGTCCCCGGAGAGTACCGCCAGATCTCGCCGCTGCTGGAGCCGACGTAGAGGGCGCCGTCCGAACCGGGGGTGATCGGATAGGCCTCCAGCGCCCCGAGCGGCTTCATCACGACGGCTTCGGTCGACAGGTCGAGCACGCAGAAGTAGCCTCCCGACTCCGAGGTCGTGGTCCAGCAGAGCAAGTCGTGCCCGTCCGTCCCGTAGCCAGCGCAAACCAGGTAGGAGACCCGGTTCGCCGCCTGGATCGGTGCGCCCAGGTCCGTCGCCTCCCGGGAACCGTCGATCACATAGGACTCGCTCTTGGGGTTGAGGTCCCGGACCTCGTCCTCGGAGAAGCTCAGGAACCAGTCGGTCCCCTTGCCGCCGGAAAGGGTGTCCTGGGCGGCGTCGGCCGGGAGCGTGGTGTCGTCGCGGAGTTGGAGCAGGCCGAGCGACGGATCCGTGACTCCGGCGGAGAGGCGGCCCACGCGGTCCTGGAAGCTCCCCGAGCCCCACTGGGCGAGGATCGCCATGAGCGCCTCCGGATTGTCGTCGTAGCTTGTCGCGCCGCCGATCAGGATCTCGTCGCCCGACGAGCCGACGAGCGTGTCCTCTCCCTCGCCGCCGATCAGGATGTCTTGGCCGGACCCGGCCGAGAGCCGGTCGTTGCCGTCGCCGCCCAAGAGCACATCATTGCCCGAGACGCCGGAAAGCGTGTCGTCGCCTCCTTTGCCCTCGATCCGGTTGGACGACGAATTGCCCTGGATTCGGTCGGCCGCCGGCGTTCCGATCACGTTCTCGAACCTGCCCTTCAACGCCAGCGTGTTCTTGTTGACTGAGAAGATCCTCTGCGTCTGGCCGGCCATCTTGCCGAGCGCGATGGTGACGCCCTCCGCAGCGTCGGAGAAGTCCAGCAGGTCGGTCCCTTTGCTGTCGATGATGGTGGCCGGTATCGTCAGGGCGGCGACCCGGTACGTGTCGTCGCCCGCCCCGCCGTCGAGGGTCAGCCGCTTCACCCGGGCAAACCTGACCACGAGGGAATTGACCTCCGCGGAGCCGTCGGCGAGGGTGAAGATGTCGGCCCCCGTGGCGCCTCGAAGCGTCAGCGTGTCGGACTTCTTGCCCTCGCCGCCGCGAAACACGATTCCGCCGCAGAGCGACGACAAGTCGCCGGGGCCGAGGTCCACCGTGAGGGAGTCCGACTTGTTGCCCTCGCCCAGGACCGTCATCGCGCTGACGGAGTCGAGTGGCTGCTCGAAGACGACCTTCTTGTTGTTGACCACGACCAGGTCGTCGCCGTTCCGCTTGACCACGACCGTGTTCGTTCCCGCCCCGCCCGGGAGTTGCACGACCGCTTCGGTCGCCGTCGCTGCGGGGGCAACCGAGTACTCCGCAACGTCGGTCGCTGGCCACGGCAGGGCCCGGAGGTCAACGGCCAGGAGGATCCGACCCTCGAGCCGCTCCAGGCGAAGGGCAGCGCGATTCGGTCTGCAGCGCCGACGGGATTGGCCGCGTCGCGAGGCGCCCTGTCGCCGCCCGTCGATCGCGAACCCGCGGAACCCAAGCACAGCGGTCCCTCCTCTCCCTCCGGACACAGCCGAGGCGGACGGCCGAGCGGCGTCCCCCCTCCGACAACTCCATTCTGATTCGACCTAACTGCCGCAGCCACCACCCCGAGGGGGGTCTGTTGCTGGACGTTCGATTTTGGCAACGCGGCGGCCCGTGGTCGACCCCGCCGTGTTGCGATAGACTGGACGAGTGTGCGCGATCCCCAGGAGGATTCGCGGTAGGGAACGCCCTCCGTGGCGTTCCGGGAGCGGCATTGCGGCATCCATGCCAGTCCGTGGAACGCCACGGAGGGCGTTCCCTACAGTCTGGGCCCCAGGCCCCCAGAATCGTGTCAGGTTACTTGGTGCCTCCTCCCTTCTTCTTAGCGATCTACAACCCCTTGAAGAGCGAGACGGTCATGAACTTTGAGCTTCGCAAGAATTGCTGCACTTCCCTGCTGGTGCCCACGAGCATGGGCGTCCGAATCACCCCCGCAAGCGGGCAGCCGGTGCATTGCAGCGACACGTTTCAGATGCAGGCCACGAGTGCGGAGACCAATGTGGCCAGCGTCGCCGCCTACCTCGGGCTGCCGGTCAAGGTCCTCACCACCTTCGTCAAAGGCAGCCCGATCGCCCGGTTCATCAAGGACGACCTGGCGGGCCGCCACATGGCTTACGAAGGCGCGGAGGTGGAGCAGGGGGGGCCTTGGGGCTATCGCCACCAGTTCAATATCGCCGACAGCGGCTACGGTTCGCGCGGCCCGCGGGTCCACAACGACCGCGCCGGCGAGGTGGGACGGACCCTGAACGTCAAGGATTTCGACCTCCAGCGCATTTTCGGAAAGGAGGGAGTGCAGATCGTCCATCTTTCCGGGCTGATCGGCGCGCTCTCCCCGGAGACCAGCACGTTCTGCCTGGAACTCGCCCGGGCCGCGAAGAGACACGGTACCTGCATCTCCTTCGACTTGAACTACCGCGCATCGTTCTGGAAGGGCCGGGAAAAGGAGCTGCGCGACGTGTTCTCCGAGATCGCCGGTGTGGCCGACATCCTGGTGGGCAACGAAGAGGATTTTCAACTTTGCCTCGGAATTGAGGGCCCGGAGAAGGGCGGCAAGGACCTGGCCAAGAAGATCGAGAGCTTCAAGGGCATGATCGACCGGGTCAAGAAGGCCTATCCCAACGCCTCGGTCTTCGCCACCACGCTCCGCGAGGTCGTCAGCACGAACTGCCATCTCTGGGGCGCGATCATGGCGGAAGGCGACGATTGGCACGTCGTCGAGCCCCGCGAGATCACCGTGCTCGACCGCATCGGCGGCGGCGACGGGTTCGTCGGCGGCATGCTCTACGCCGTCCTCCGCGCCTGGGAACCGGCCAAATGGGTCCAGTTCGGCTGGGCCTGCGGGGCCCTGGCCACCACGCTCCTGACCGACTACGCCCAGCCGGCCGACGAAGACCAGGTCTGGAGCATCTGGAAAGGCAACGCCCGGGTCCAACGGTAGCACGGCATGACGATGGGCACCGCAGCCCGTAGGGTGGGACAAGCGAAGCGCAGTCCCACCCTACATCTACTTGAACCACGAGTGGCCCGTTTCAACTGTCCCTACGGGACAAGAGGGTTCCCTGGGAATCGGCATCCCAGCGATGAATCGTTGGGCTATTTTCAAGTACCCCTCCGGGGCACAGGCGTAGGGCGGACCGAACGCAGTGAGGCCCGCCGGAACATCGCCAGAGTCCGTCGCTTCGCTCGGTCCGCCCGACGTCGCGGGAAATGTCGTCTTTCCGCTGGAAATCCCGGTTGACCTGTCTACAACTTCACAGTGTAGACTTCTCTCCGGCATGAGCGAGAGGACGTGATGAGCCAGGATCTCACGATCGGACAACTGGGTCGGCAGTGCCATTTGAGCCGGGCCACGCTGTTGTATTACGACCGGCTCGGACTGCTGCACCCCAGGAACCGCTCCGGGGGCAACTACCGGCTCTATGGGCCGGACGACGTTGCCCGCTTGCAGCGGCTCTGCTTCTATCGCGCGATGGGCATCCCGCTCCGTGACATCGCCCGGTTGCTCGACTGCACCGTGGATGCGGGCCCGGCGGCGGCGATTCTCCAGCGACGTCTGGAATCGTTGGAGCGGGAGATCGCCTCGCGTCAGGAGCAACAGCGCCAGATCGTGCGTCTGCTCGAACAACTCGCCGTGCACAAGGTTCCCTCACGGCGCGGTCCGAAGGCCCCACGGCCCGGTACCGCGTCTCCCACCCTCATTTCCCAGGAGAACGCGATGGTCAACAAGCAGCGTTGGATCGAGATCATGCAGGCGGCCGGCTTCACCGAGCAGGCCATGCAGCAATGGCATCGGAGTTTTGAAACGATGGAGCCCGAGGCCCATCAGGAGTTCCTCGAATCGCTGGGGATCCCGACGGCCGAGATCACCCGAATCCGCGAGGCCTCTCGGGCGTAGGCTCGAACGAGAAGGAACAACCGAACTGGGTGGCACCTCCTGGAGAAACGAAGGGCGTGGTGGGACCGGAATCCGGTGTTTCAAGCCCATCGCTCTGCTCTGGAGGTGCCACCCAACGGTCCACCCTACATCGACTGAATTGCGTTGCGTAACCCCGAAAGGACCTGTCATGGCCGGTGCCGGCGAGAGTCCACGGACGGTCGTACGCATCGCCCTGAAGGCGTGCAACGAAGTCCTCGAGGCGGAGATCCGGGTGCCGACCGCGGCGATTCGCCCGGTGGACCTCCTGCCGATCCTGATGTCGTTCGACGACGCCGTCGTGGGCGTCTTCGAGAAGGACTCGGTCCGGCAAGGGAAGCCAATCACCTGCACGAAAGGCTGCGGGGCCTGCTGCCGGCAATTCGTGCCGATCAGCGAGGTCGAGGCACAGTACCTGGCGGAACTGGTGGCCGAAATGCCGCCGGAGCGCCGCAACCGGGTGGAGACGCGATTCCGCCAGGCCTGCGGAGAACTCGATCGGCGGGGGATTACCAAACGGCTCCTGCGGTCTGCCGAGCTGGCTTCCCCCGAGGAGCGGAGGCAACTGGCCCTGGACTACTTTGCCTGCGGCGTGGCGTGCCCCTTTCTGGAGGAGGAATCGTGTAGTATCCACCTCGATCGTCCGCTCATCTGCCGCGAGCACAACGTCACCTCGCCCCCGGAACGGTGCGCCGACCCGTCGCAGCCGTCGGCGCCGATGCCGCGCGTGCCGGGCCCGCAGATGCTCGCGAACTACCTCCAACTCGTCCGCCAGGCCGGCGCCGTGGATCACGCAAAGGGTGATTCGTAGTCGGGGGCGACGGGGTGCCTGCCGCTCGGGTCGGCCGTCGCCGCGTTCCAAGTTCCGGTTCATCCGGCTTTCCGTGCGAAACGCGGCAGATGCACCTTTGGAGTGCGGCGACTTGTCGCCGCTTTGGATCGTCGCAACGTGCTGTCAACCAAAGGAAAGCGGCGACAAGTCGCCGCACTCCAAAGCGGTTTTCGCACCCAGAACCGGAAGAGTCCAAATTCCTGAGAAACTTGCGGCCGGTATGGCGGCGGGGTATGATACGCTCACCTGCCATTCCCGATCCTACCCCGGCTTGACGAAGGGAGAGACTATGTCCCGGTCCGAGAATCGTCTTCCTGCGAACCATTCTTCCCGACGCGACTTCCTCAAGACCTCGGCCGTGGCGGCCGGCGTGCTGGCCGGCGGGCTGAGCATCGGTCGCGGGGCCCACGCGGCCGGGAGCGACATTCTCAAGGTCGGCCTGATCGGTTGCGGGGGCCGAGGCACCGGCGCCGCCGGCAACGCCCTGAACGCCGACCCCAAGGCCAAGCTCGTGGCCATGGGCGACGCCTTTGGCGACCGGCTCGAAGGGAGCGTCAAGGGGCTCCAGAAGCAGTACGGCGACCGCGTCGATGTGCCGCCGGAGCGCCGCTTCGTCGGGTTCGACGCCTACCAGAAGGTGATCGACAGCGGCGTCGATGTGGTGCTCCTCGCCGAGCCGCCCCACTTCCGCCCGGCGCACCTCAAGGCCGCGATCGCGGCCGGCAAGCACGTCTTCTGCGAAAAGCCCGTGGCGGTCGACGCCCCGGGCGTCCGCTCCGTGCTCGCCACCTGCGAAGAGGCAAAGAAGAAGAACCTGAGCATCGTCTCCGGACTCTGCTGGCGCTACCACCACGGCGTGCGCGAGACGATGAAACGCGTCCTGGACGGCGCCATCGGCCGTATCCTGACCATCCAGGAAACCTACCTCACCGGCCTGCTCTGGGAACGTCCCCGCCAGCCCGACTGGACGGAGATGGAATACCAGTTGCGCAACTGGTATTACTTCACCTGGCTCTCCGGCGACCACAACGTCGAGCAGCACGTCCACAGCCTCGACAAAGCGGTCTGGGCCATGCACGACGAGGCGCCCACGCGGGCGTGGGGCCTCGGCGGACGCCAGGTCCGCACCGATGCCAAGTTCGGCAATATCTACGACCACCACGCCGTCGCCTACGAGTATCCCGGCGTGACGGTCTACTCCTACACCCGGCAGATGGGCGGCTGCTTCAGCGACGTCTCCGACATCTTCACCGGCACCAAGGGCCGGGCCAACATCCTCAAGTTCCAGATCGACGACCTCGACGGCAAGCCGCTCTGGCGGTTCAAGGGCGAGGGGGGCAACATGTACGACCTGGAACACAAGGCCCTGTTCGAGGCCATCCGCTCCGGGAAGACCATCAACAACGGCCTCTACATGGCCCGCAGCACCATGCTGGCCATCCTCGGACGCATGGTGAACTACACCGGCAAGGCCCTCACCTGGGACGAGGCGATCAACTCGAAAGAGGACCTCTCGCCGAAGTCCTACGCCTGGGACGCCAAGCCCCCGATCCTCCCCGACAAGGACGGGCGCTACCCCGTGGCGATGCCCGGCATTACACCCTTCGTGTGAGTGTCGGTAGGGTGCTCTGCGAGCACCACGGCCGGTTGCAGCGTGGTCGTCCGAGAGACGCCCTGCGCGACCCGCGCTCCGTCGAGCGTGCTCTGATGGAGGATGCAATGATCGAATGTGGCACAGCCGCCCTCGGCTGCGCCGGGCATTTCGCACAGCCGAGGGCGGCTGTGCCACACATCGAAGCACGACCGACGGACCACGAGCCCGACGCGCAAGCGAGGGTAACTCGTTGCCCCTCCCTCGCTTGCGCTTCGGGCTAGTGTTTGGACAAGAATAATCCAGGCTAGCCAACCCTTCGCAGCCTGCGCATCTTTCCTATCATTCTCCGTAGCCGCCAGATGCCGCAAGAGCGGCATTTCTGTTTGGATTGGCTCAGGCCCGGCAACCGATATAACTTGCCGCGCGAGGCATTTTCGACACAGCCGGGCGGGCCTTTCACCCCCGCCTTTACGAATCGCGCTTTTCTTGAAAGGGGAATCCTGTGCGAAGACTCTCGGACAACAGGTTTGCGATTGCGCCGAGGTTGGGAGAGATCGGTACTTCGGCGGTAAGTCCCGACGCGAGAATCGGGCGGGACGTTCGGATCGGGCCCTTCTGCGTGATCGAGCCCGACGTGACCCTCGGCGACGGCTGCATCCTGGAGAGCCGCGTCGTCATCAAGAGCGGGACGACCCTCGGTCCCAACAATCACGTGTTCGAAGGGAGCGTCCTCGGCGGCCTGCCGCAGCACGTCCACATCCCGGAGAGTCCGGGCCGCGTGGTGATCGGCGCCGGCAACACGTTCCGGGAGAACGTGACGATCCACCGCGCCCTGGAGTCCGACGAGGCCACGGTGATCGGCGACAACAATCTCCTGATGGTGAACACCCACGTCGCCCACGACTGCCGCCTGGGCAACAACACCATCTTCGCCAACAACGCCATGATCGCCGGCCACGTGACGGTCGGCGACCGGGCGTACATGTCCGGGGCGGCCGCCGCCCATCAGTTCTGCCGCATCGGCTCGTTGGCGATGGTCGGAGGGCAGGCGCACATCGTCAAGGACGTGCCGCCGTTCGTGACCGTCGACGGCCTGAGCAGCCTGGTCGTGGGCCTCAACCAGATCGGGTTGCGGCGAGCCGGCTTCAGCGCCGACGACGTCCGCCGGCTCAAAGAAGCCTATCGCGTCATCTACCGGAGCGGGCTCACCTGGAACGAGATCCTCGCCAAGCTCCGCATGGAGTTCGCCGAGGGCCCGGCCGCGCTCTTCTACCAGTTCCTCTCGACCACCACACGGGGCATCCTGTGCGAACGCCGCCCGCCGCCGGGCGCGACGATCCGCATCAATACGGACAGGCCCGTCGCGGAGAGCGAAGCGATGCCCCGCCTCCGCGCCCGGGCAGGGTAACGCGGCATCGGCGAGGCGCCCGTCCGGCTGGGGTGGCATGCCGTCACTCGGCGCAGCCGAGGGTCGGCATGGAAGCCACCGTGGCGGTTTCCGAGCCCCCCGCGACCTTTTGCCTCGTGAGAGCCTGCCACCCAATCCCGCCAAATGACCTTGCGTGATTCCCTGCCCGCTCCTCACTCCATGCGGTCGATCGCCGCCGCGACCAGGTCAGGAACGCGGGGAAGTCGCCGCAGGTCGTCGGCCACGCGGGGGTGCGCGAAGATGCGGACTCGTTTCACATAGTCGTCGAACTGCTCCCGCGCCAAGGTACGCACCACCGGCGACACTTCGCAGAGTCGCCGGTAGCGGGCCTCCTTGGGGAAGAAGACGTCGACGTCGATCTCGACCTCACGGGCGATGGGCGGGGCGTCGAAGAGGATCTCGTGCGGAGCGACCACCCGGCCCAACGCCGTGCTGGCCACCGCCGCAAATTGCTCCGCGCACGCCACCAGCCAGGGATAGGGCCGCCGGGCGAGCAGCCCGTAGGTCTCTCCCTGCTCGAACAGGCTGTACTGGGCCAACCGCTTGTAGAGCTGCCGCTTGGGGCCAAAGAGGCCCTGGAGCAATTCCCCGGCCGGCCCCGGCCCGGCAACCCGCTCCAACTCCTGGATCATCGGGTTCTCTTCCATGCGGAAGAGGGCGTGCAGGTCGAGCATGCCGTGCAGCAGATAGAACGCCCGCTGGAGCATCGCCGTCGCCGACCGTACCCCGTGGTGCCAGTAGACCTCGCTGAACATGACGTAGCGGGCGAAGACTAACAGTTCGGCGGCCGTCTTGCCCTTGTCGGTGATCGCCAGGCCGTCGCCCGCCTCGTTCAGGCACAAGCTCCCGATGAGCCGCGGCTGGTCGAAATGGCGGCCGTAGGGGACCCCGGCGTGCAGGCTGTCGCGGAAGAGGTAGTCCATCTTGTCGATGTCGATCGGGCCCGACAACATGGTGCCCAGGAGCCGCGACGTGGCGTCGCGCGGCTTCTCGCTCAACAGGGCCACGACGTCGCGCGGCTGGATGCCCCAGTCGTGCCGCAAGGCGTCGGCGATCTCGCCTTCCAGCAGGAAGCTGTTGGCGAACAACTGATGGCTCGGGACGCTCGACAGGTGGATATCTTCGATCGGGTGGCAGAAGGGCCAGTGCCCCAGGTCGTGCAGCAGTGCCGTCACGACGAATAGCTCGGCGTCTTCCGGGCGAACCAGCCGGGCGAATCGCTCGTCGTAGGCCAGCCGCTTCAGGAACAGCAGCGCGAGCCGGTAGACCCCCAAGCAGTGCTCGAAACGGGTGTGGTGGGCCGCAGGGTAGACCAGGGATACCAGCCCTAACTGGCTGACCCGCGCCAAGCGTCGAAACTCCGCCGTATCGACGATCTGCCGGACGCGGTCGGTCAGGGGGACATCGAGCTCCGGGGGGATGCGGACCAGCCCACGCCGGGCATCCAGGCCCGCCACTTCCGGGATTTCCAGAATCGTTGCCATCAGGCCGTAGCCCCCGCGGGCGGATGTCAGTGTACCGAGACCGAACCCACTGTATGCTCCCCGTTCCTGCGTCACAAGGGGAGTGAAGCCCGGTCCGACCGGGCCGTTTTGGCTTGACGAAACCCCTCACACCGGGATGATATAGAAGCCGTAGCGCGGCCGAGCCGCAATCAAGACTTCCGAAGTCTTGGAGACTTCGGAAGTCTGCCTACCCAACCCTTGCCCTGAGGATGGTGGGACCTCGCTTCGCTCGTCCCACCCGACTTTCCGGATTGGAGCTAACCCGGTGGATGAAATCCGTCAGCAGTTTCTCGCCGATCTGGCCAAGGCCGCAGCGGTCAAAGAGGTCGAAGACGTCCGCGTCCGCTACCTCGGGCGCAAGGGCACGATCACGACCTTGATGAAGAACACCGACTTCAGCCAGCTCACGCCCGACCAGCGGCGCGACTTCGGCCGGCAACTCAACGAGTTGAAGACGTTTGCGGAGGCGGAGGTCGCCAGGGCCGTCGAGGCGGCCAAGGCCCGCGGCACCGCCTCGCCCGCCACGGTGCTCAGCAAGCTCGATCGGACGCTGCCGGGCACCGGCCACAGCCTCGGCTGCATCCATCCGATCGCCCTGGTGCAGATGGAACTCGAAGACATCTTCCAGGGGATGGGGTTCACGGTCCTCTCGGGCCCGGAGGTGGAACGCGAACACTACAACTTCGACGCCCTCAACATCCCCTCCGACCACCCCGCCCGCGACATGCAGGATACCTACTGGCTCACCAACGGGATGCTCCTGCGCACGCACACGTCGGCGAACCAGGTGCGGGCCATGGAGCGGTTCGGGGCGCCCTTGCGGGCGATCTTCCCCGGCCGTTGCTTCCGCTACGAGGCGATCGACGCGAGCCACGAGACGACGTTCTACCAGCTCGAGGGCCTCATGGTCGAC
>Ga0067045_1028573_pt1 | contig 30852 bp, 26 predicted proteins | sample TerdegcTABiofilm_FD_59184 | JGI IMG/M metagenome (GOLD analysis project Ga0067045, IMG submission 59184) | Combined Assembly of (Gp0054472, Gp0054536) Wastewater bioreactor microbial communities from Singapore -Terephthalate degrading...
TGAAATGGGGCAATCCCCGTCGATATTCTGCCAACAACCAGGTGCAGAGCATGCGGACGCTTGCATCCATGGCCGACCCGAGAGTCTCAAGGGGCCGCTCTGGAACCCTGCGCATCGTTCTTCCTCTTTGGGAGCGAACCGTTTCTCAGTGGCCGGTCGCTTCTCCTGCTGTTTCTGACCCATTGATACGTGTGTTCCCCCCTTACGGGAAGAGATCTCAAGAAAGGACTGGGGGAGCGAATATCCAGCGTACATGACCGTATCTCCTCTGCTTTCATTTTGCTTAAGATTACCACGTTGAGCTCTACCGATTTCCGCGGGCCTCTAGAATCGCGCATTAGGCCTCTACCATCACCGAGCCATGGCCGGGCCTCGTCCTGTTTCGAAATGAACTGGTCGGCTACTGTCACTTTTTCAAATCGGACATCAACTCCCGATGAATTCCGAATCAACACATTGCTAGCACCATAGAAGTAATCACGGACTGAATGTACGAACAGTATTACTCCAATCAAACGAGCAACAAGGAAGATAAAGTGAAAGCGTGGCATCAACTGCCCCACAGTGCGTGTTGACCTTCGAGGGGAGCCCCGTCGGGGTGAGGAAGCAGCCTTCGCCTTAAGCCCCACGCCTCAACAAACACACATATGGGTGAATGGTGCCACGACCATGGTGAATGTCAAGACATTCTTTCGTTAAGTGACCAACGCGTAAGTATGCGTCAACATCGTATGCGACTAGTGTGCTTCCCAGGCTGTCAGTCACTACCTCGGATCCACTCTCCAGGTCCTAGTTCTGTCGAGAACGCCTCGGAATTGAGGCTCGCGGCACACAAGCGCGAATCATGACAGGTTTGCATCGTGGATTTTGAGTTGCGGCCATGGTGGACATTCTCAGAGAAAGATGCCATATTTTCGGCTGAAGGGATCTGAGATTCAGCACTAGATCACCGGCACTGTGAAAACAGGTGAGGGCAGAAGTTTCCTACCGAGTCAGAGGTGTTCATCCCAAGTCAGCGGCTATTGGAGGGCAGGTAGGATGGTGGGTCTTTGGAACAGGAAGATATTGCTTGCATTAACCTTGGCTTGTTTGACCGCAGGGTCAGCGCACGCTGTCGATCCGGTCCGGATCGGCGCGTCCATTTCGCTTTCGGGACGCTACGCCCGGTTCGGGACCATGTATGCAGACGGACTGCGGCTCTGGGCGAAGAAGCAAAACGCAGAAGGCGGAATATTGGGACGGCCGGTAGATCTCGCAATACATGACGACAAGAGCGATGACAGGACTGCCGTTAAGATCTATAGCGAGATGCTGTCGGGTGGCCAGTTTGATTTCGTGTTCGGTCCCTATTCCAGTCCGATCTCCCAGGCTGTCGTTCCTCTCTTAGAGCACCACCATTATCCAACGTTGATGCCGCTGACCGCGGCCGAGAGCGTGTGGGACTCAGGTCCTCGGTACGCTTTTGGTTTGAGCATTCCAGAACGGCGTTGGACCAAAGAGCTCTTCGCTCTCATGGCCTATCACAAGATCGACAGAATGGTCATCCTGGTGGACGAGGATCTTCTGCGGCTGGGGACCCCTCGGGATGCGGTCAAATGGGCCCACCGCTTTGGCCTCCAGGTTCTCTGCCTTGAACAACTGGACCGGCAGAACCTGGGGGCGCAATTGCGCCGCCTTCAACAGACCGGCGCCCAAGCCCTCGTAATGTGGGGTTACCTCGACGACACTATTGCGGTCAGGCGGACTCTTGCAGAACTGGGCTGGACCCCACGATTATTTTTTTCGCAGGTGGCCCCTGCTCTCGACGAATACGGAAGAATATTGGGGGATCTCGCCAATTATACTTTGGGGAGTGGTGTGTGGGATCCCGAAGTCGGGCCCGCTTTTCCAGGGGGAACCGAATTCTTGAAATCGTTTCGTGAGGAGTACGGGCGTGTTCCGCCGTACCATGCAGCGAGCGGCTATGCTGCCGGAGTGATCCTCGCGGAAGCCATATCACGCGCGGGGACCACAGATCGGGAAAAAGTTCGAGAGATACTGTCCAACCTCGACACAGTCACGCTAATCGGCAGATACGGTGTGGATGCAAAAGGAGTCCAGATACGCCAGCATCCGATCATCTATCAGTGGCAGAATGGCCGTAAGAGGGTGATATGGCCCGAGTCACTGAGCACATCCCCCCTCCAATTCCCCCCGCATTCCGGAGAATAAACTTTGCCGGAAGCTTGGCGGTCGAATGGAGGAGCTTCTTCGCCGGGCCAAAGAACTGAACATTTGCAGTGAGTACAGTCTCGCCCTCGAACTACATAACGAGGCCATTGTGGTCGAGATCTCTCATAGCGGCAAGATTCCTCTCAAACCGCATCTTACAGAGGACGACGTGGTTCCCGACCCAACCGCAGGGCTTGACGGCATGGAGCTAGTTGACCTGGACTCGCTATGGCTTCATCTTGTCAAGAAGTAGCTGGATCGGGGAGCTCCGCTGGTTCAAAAGCGAAAATATGCATTACTGTGATGCGATTCTCGTTGCCTCGCCCTAGGCGATTCTTTGCTTCCTACGAGATCTGCCGCGGCTCACGCTGCTGCTATGCTTTAGTCCGAAAGCAACTCTCAAGTTGCCCGCTTCTGGGCCGACATCCGCCTGGCCTGATAGAATGCCAGTTTCCCGGTTTCATTGCTCAGTCATCTTGAATCGCTGGGCATAGACGCCGTCGATATGTCTCACAATGAGGATTTGGCGGAGAGAGAGGGATTCGAACCCCCGGTACGAACGAGCGTACAGTTGATTTCGAGTCAACCCCCTTCGACCTCTCGGGCATCTCTCCGCCGGAAGGTCAGTCATGCATCGTGCGGCGAAGCTCGGAGAAGAAATTCCTGAGGAGATCGGCGGCTTCTTGCTCCAGCACGCCCGAGATCACTTCGATGTCACGGTTAATTCTCGGGTCGTGAGAGAAATCGAAGAGGCTGCCAAAACCTCCCCATCTCCTGTCCGGCGCCCCGTAAACCACGCGAGGCACACGGGCGAGGGTGAGTGCTATCGCGCACATGACGCACGGTTCTAATGTAACATAGAGGACGGCTCGGGGCAATCGCCAATCGCCCACCGATCGACAAGCTTCTCGAAGTGCCAGGATCTCGGCGTGGGCCGTTGGATCGTTTGCTTTCTCGACCAGATTGTGACCCGATCCGAGAACTCGGCCATCCTGCACTACCACGGCGCCCACTGGCGTCTCGCCCAGCCGCGCCGCCTTTCGTGCCTCTTCCAGGGCTAGGTGCATGAACCGAAGCTCAGAATCGGAGACTCTGCCCATCGATCCTCTATCCCAACACTGCACCCTGAGCCGCGGAGCTCACCTGCGCAGCATACCGCGCGAGGTACCCTTCCGTGATGGAAGGCGGAGGAGCAGTCCATGCGCCGCGGCGCCGCTGGAGCTCGTCCTCGGCGACATTCACGTCGATCCTCTTTGCCGGTATGTCGATGGTGATCTTGTCACCTTCTTCGATCAAAGCGATCACACCGCCGTGCGCGGCCTCAGGGGAGACGTGTCCCACCGCAGCACCCCTGGTGCCTCCGCTAAACCTGCCGTCCGTCACAAGAGCCACTGACTTGTCCAGTCCCATGCCTGCAAGAGCGGAGGTCGGGTTGAGCATCTCACGCATTCCAGGGCCTCCTCGAGGGCCCTCGTAACGTATCACCACGATGTCTCCGGGCCGTATGGCTCCTTCGAGAATGCCTTTCACCGCGGTTTCCTCGGAATCGAACACGCGAGCCGTCCCCGTGTTCTTGAGCATTGACGGATCGACTGCAGACTGCTTGACGACCGCGCCGTCAGGTGCCAAGTTGCCGCGCAGGATCGCTATGCCCCCTATAGGGCTGTGCGGCTGGGACAGAGGGCGGATGACCTCCGAATCCGTAACTTCTGCTGTGTGGAGCGTCTCTCCAAGACTAAGCCCCGTAACGGTCATGACACTGGGGTCAGCAAGCCCTCCATCGACGAGTTGCTTGAGAACCGCTTGAACCCCACCGGCAGCGTCCAAGTCTTCCAGATGGTGCGGTCCGCCAGGGGATAGCGCGCAGATGTGAGGAGTTGAAGAGCTTATTGTGTCAAACAGTTCGAGGTCTATTCGGACCCCTGCCTCACGGGCGATAGCTGGCACATGGAGCACTGTGTTCGTCGAACACCCCAAAGCCATGTCCACGGCAATGGCATTGCGAAATGCCTTGGCCGTGGCTATATCTCTCGGGCGGATATTCTTTTCCAGCAGCTCCATGACCTTTGTGCCGGCTCTTTTTGCAAGCCGGATTCTCGCTGCATGCACCGCGGGAATCGTACCATTACCGGGGAGCCCCAGCCCCAGGGCCTCAGTGAGACAGTTCATGGAATTCGCGGTGAACATGCCCGCGCACGAGCCGCATCCCGGGCACGCTCTCTCCTCGAGGCACCCGAGCTCGTCAACGGTCATGGTCCCAGCCTTTACCTTCCCCACCGCCTCAAAGACTGTAATGACGTCGACTTTCTTTTCTTGAAAGCGGCCGGTCATCATCGGTCCGCCGCTCACTATCACAGTGGGAATGTTGATTCTCAGAGCCGCCATGAGCATTCCCGGGACGATCTTGTCACAATTGGGGATCAGAACGAGCGCGTCCACCGGGTGTGCCTGGGCCATGATTTCTACGGAGTCGGCTATGAGCTCCCGTGACGCGAGGGAGTATTTCATCCCTCCGTGCCCCATGGCTAGGCCGTCACACACCCCTATGGTCGAGAACTCCAGAGGAGTCCCTCCAGCCGCGCGAATACCGGCTTTTACCGCTTCGCCTATCCGATCCAAGTGAACATGGCCGGGAATATATTCGTTAAAGGAATTGGCCACCCCTATGAGAGGCCGCTCCATTTCCTCTTCGGTAATACCCATCCCTTTGAGAAGGGCGCGGGAAGGTGCCCTTCCGACCCCTTTTGTCATGATATGGCTTCTCAAACCTCTATCCTCCTGAACCGGCCAAGGCCGTGATGAGTCGCGGCCGATTCCCCGGCTTGAACAGATTATTTCTTTAGTATGGGCTCCACCCTCGGGGCATGAAGCCGCTCGTAAACCGGTAGATCGCTTATGAGAGGTCTCGCGTAGTTCTTGAACTCTACCGTGACGCCGTTTACTCCTTCAATGAAGGATGATGGCATCTCTTTCGTCTCTCTCGCCACTTCATCGAGGGTGCTCACATTGTACCGGACACTGTAATCACCGACCCGCTCGATCGTGATCGATCCATCCATACGGTGCCAGGCAGCAACCTGAACCGCGCGCTCGCCTACTTCCCGAGCTTCGTTCGCGTCGACTTCGCTGATGCACCCGAGAAACGACCGTTGCAGATAACCGAATGTGTCCGATCTGACTCGCTTAATTTTGAGGTTGGTCTTGATGAGATCCATCAACGCATCACCGAGCGATGTGGTGCCGGAAAGCTGAACATTTCCGTGGGAGTCCCTTTCCACCTCGTGAACTAAGGTCGTCACCACCGGAGTCCCTTTCGCGTCCTGTATTCCTTCGGATACTGCTACCACGCAGCGGCCGAACCTCTTGTACACGTGCTCCACGCTCGAGAGAAATTCATCTCGATCGAATGGTCGCTCAGGGAGGTATATGAGATGGGGACCGTCATCATCGTATTTGCGTGCGAAGACCGAAGCTGCTGTCAGAAATCCTGCATGACGCCCCATTACAACGCCCACATAGACTCCCGGGATGGATCGGTTGTCCAAGTTGACTCCGGCAAAGGCCTGAGCGACAAACTTCGCTGCAGAACCGTAGCCAGGGCAATGATCCGTGACCCTCAAATCATTGTCTATGGTCTTGGGAATGTGCATGACGCGCAGCTCATATCCCTCCTCTACTGCGAAGCGGTTGACGATCCTGCACGTCTCGGCCGAGTCGTTGCCGCCTATATAAAAGAAGTAATGAATGCCGTGAGCTTTGCACACGTCGAAAATCCTACGGCAGTGCTCCTCATCGGGCTTCACTCTCGTGCTCCGGATGGCTGCCCCGGGGGTTCTGGCCACCATTTCAAGGTTATTCCGTGTGGCTTCGGAAAGATTGACGAACTGCTCGTCAACGAGGCCCTCTACCCCGCGAAAGGCACCATAGAACTGCGTGATGTGCGGATATTGACGAGCCTGTAGGACGGCTCCCACGAGAGATTGGTTGATGACTGCGGTGGGGCCTCCCCCCATGGCTATGATTGCTTTGCCGGTCAACTTTTCCATCTCGGTTACTCCTCGCTCGGACAATCGCGTCGTACCTTCGCGACCCAGGTGTTCGGATCAGAGAGCGACGGGCGCAGGTTGACTTTAGTCCATGATTCTGCTTCCCGTCAACCGTTGGACCGGAACAAATTGGCTCGGGTGCGTCCCTCGTTTCATCTCGGGCTCCAGACTATTGATTTACTGCTGTGCAATGGCTAGACTGTGCTCATGGATAAGTCCGATGTGGAGGAAGCAGCACGCATCATTGAGGCGTTCGAGGCGTTGCCGGCGAGACGACGGAAGGACATCTTTCGAAATCTGTCAGCGGCGGCTCGGGAGCAATTGATCGGCGCGGTAGCGCGACCGGGGGAGATCATGCGGATGATTTCTCCCGAAGAAGTATTTTACACGATAAGGCAACTTGGCGAAGGGGACGCTCTCAATCTTATCGCCGCGACAACAGCGCAACAATTGACATTTCTCTTGGACCTTGAGCTATGGAAGAACGAAATGTTTGAAACGAGTGCTGCAGCCCGCTGGTTACACATTATCGCCTCGATCGGCGAAGACAAGATACTGCAATTCCTGCAGACTGCGGATCCGGACTTGATCGCCACTGCCATGAACCGGTTCGTCAAGGTACACACAAGGCTTCCAGAGATCGACCTGACGGAACAGCTTGATTTCCTTCCTCCCTACACTTTGGACGACATATTCTTCATCGAATTTCGGGCTCCAAACCATGAGGAGACCATCAAGCGGGTGCTAGAAACATTGTTTCATTGGAACGTGGACTACTATTTCGGATTGATGGAGGAGCTGTCCACGGGGATATCCACGGAAAACGAAGAAGCTGCCGGCAAGCATCGCAGGTCCAGGTTGGCCGATCGAGGATTCCCCGAGTTCGATGAAGCGCTGGAAATCTATCGCTACCTCCGTCGAGAAGCGGTTTCGGACGACGAACGGGACGCGTTCGATGACTTCTCGCAGCAGGAAACGGAAGAAGTGAAGCCCGGGCTGTGGTACCCTCTCAAAGTCCTCGACCAAGAGAACTTGTTTAGGCGCTGTCTCAATGAGATCTCGGAGGAATCCGAGAGCGATAGGCTCTCCACCGAGTTGGCCCATTTGGCCAACAAGGTCATAGTCGCGGATGGAAGGGATCCCGGTTTGCGTGAGGAATTGGAAGGAAGCCTGAAGAAAGTGGGAGGATATATCAACATTGCGTTAGAAGACCTGTGTGAAGATGATTTCCGGAGAGCTGCTCGCGTGCTGAAATCGAACCATATGGAGATTCTCTTCCGGAGGGGATTCAGCGTGATCATGGACTTGCGCAAGGAAATCCATCAACTCCTGAGAAATTATGAAGGCGGGGTGGAAAACCTTGGCCACCCCCTTGCCGGTCTTGCTCAAGGAGTGCTCCAAAAGAGGCCTTATTATGCAGAGCACGTGTACGGTGAGAAGAAGGCTCGTGAGTTCGAAACTATCGACGATATTCGCAGAATTAGGAGCATGATCGACCAGCTAGCCGAAGAAGAGACCTGGGAACCTATCTGAGGAAAACGAGTTGAGCGATCAAATCGTCTTCTAGGAGGATCCCGGACGAGGCGTCTGCTTTGCAAAGAAAAGAATGAAAAGGCTTCTTGTCGCAGAGAGCTGCTCACCACTTCCTCGCAAGAAATCAGGTCCCTTCCCGCGGTGCCGGTACGTGACCGTTGTGCTGGAGTATGAGGGTACGTCGCCGCCGGCAAGGCCTGACTGCCTAGAAAACTGTTCGTCGTAAATGTCTCGACACGCCGTCCCGCTTATTGCAATTTTCTCTTCGATGGTTTAGATTTGAAGGCCACCCATCGTCTTTCCAGTGAACAGATTGAGGAGACCCGACCAATGGCAGATTTTGAGCCCACAATCGTCGCGTTTTGCTGCCATTACTGCGCATATGGCGCTGCTGATTTAGCCGGCAGCATGAGGCTTGAGTACCCTACCAATATACGCGTGATTCGCTTACCGTGTACGGGAAAAATAACACCGGTCTTTCTTCTGCGAGCTTTCGAGAAAGGGGCTGACGGCGTCTACGTGGCCGGCTGCCTTGAAGGCGATTGCCACTTCATCCATGGCAATTTGGTGGCCAAACCCAGGGTTAATTACACCAAGAAGCTCATCGCTGAAGTCGGCTTGGAGCCGGAGCGCCTCGAAATGTACAACATGAGCGCAGCCATGGGACCCAGATTCGCGGAAGTCGCTACAGAATTCACCGAGCGCATCAGAGCTCTTGGGCCAAGCCCCTTAAACAAGAAATACCGAGGCGTCAAGAATGAGGCAGCCTGATTGGTTGCCAGTTCCCTGAAAGCAATGACTCCCTGGAGGCACAAACATGGTCATAGGCGAGAGGAAACCCTTCGATGAGATAACCGGCATGGTGGAAGGGAACAAGAAAATACTGGTGTTGGGATGCGGGGGGTGCGTTACCGTATGCCTCACCGGTGGGCATGATGAGGTTCGCGTCCTGTCGAGCCAACTCCGGATGGCTCGAGACAAGGACGGTAACCCAATAGAAATTATTGAGAAAACCGTAGAGAGGCAGTGCGACCCGGAATACGTGGAACAGATCAGCGACATCGTGCCCGATGTGGATGGCGTGCTTTCCATGGCCTGTGGTGCCGGCGTGCAGTACGTGGCCGAGAGGTATCCGACTGTCCCCGTATACCCGGCGCTGAACACCTCGTTTGTGGGCGGCTCCACCAAAGAAGGTTACTACGTGGAAAAATGCCAAACCTGCGGCTCGTGCAAATTATATTTCACGGGCGGCATCTGCCCCATAGCGCGCTGCTCCAAGAGCCTGCTTAATGGCCCATGCGGCGGCTCCACAAAGGGAAAATGCGAGATCGATCCCGAAGTGGACTGCGCGTGGCAACTTATACTGGACCGACTCAAAGCTCTTAACAGAATGGATCTGTACGACGAGGTGATGCCGATCAATGACTGGAGACCCAACAGGGACGGTGGTCCCCGTAAGATGGTGAGGGAGGACTTCCAACGATGAACGCTGAACTGAATACGGACAGCCGACTGGAGAAGATTCTCAAGTCAGGCCAATTCGCCGTTACTGCCGAATGTGGACCTCCCCGGGGAGCCGATGCCAACGTCATCCGAGAAAAGTGCAAGTTGCTGAAGGGAAACGCCGACGCTTTCAATATTACCGACAACCAGACTTCGGTAGTAAGAATGTCTTCCATAGCCTCTGCGGTCGTCATGATGCAGGAGGGAATGGAACCGATCATGCAGATGGTCTGCAGAGATCGAAACAGAATTGCGATACAGAGCGATATCCTCGGCGGCGCGGCACTCGGAATCAAGAACATGCTGTGCCTCTCGGGTGACCACCAGAAGTTCGGTGATCATCCACAAGCCAAGAACGTCTTCGACATAGACTCTATCCAACTCATCAGTACGGTGCGTCGCATGAGGGATGAGGGGAAGTTCCTGGGCGGTGAAGAGATTAAGGGAGTCCCGAAGCTGTTCGTGGGCGCCGCAGCCAATCCCTTCGCTGACCCATTCGAGATCCGAGTGCCTCGCCTCGCGAAGAAGGTCAAAGCTGGCGTTGAATTCATTCAAACCCAGTGTATTTTCAATCTGAAAAAGTTCGGCGAATGGATGAAACAGGTCGTCGATAGAGGGCTCCACGAAAAGGTGTACATCCTTGGCGGGGTTACACCGTTCAAGTCCTTCGGCATGGCACGTTACATGGCCAAGAACGTCCCAGGAATGGACGTTCCCGACGACCTGCTCCAACGCATGAAGGACACGCCCAAGGAAAAGCAGGCGGAAGAAGGAATCAAAATCGCAGTGGAAACCATTCAACAACTGCGTGAGATGGCCGGCATCGCGGGTGTTCACATCATGGCAATCGAATGGGAAGAGAAGGTGCACGAGATAGCCTCAAACGCCGGATTGCTCCCTCGCCCGCAGGTCTAGAACCGATTTCTGTCCGTCGAGTTGCCAGTGGGTTACAACCAATATCCCTCTTGACTTCTCTCACGAATAAGTCAAGGGGGATATTCGCGCATAATTGCGTCCCGGCCTGCCCTCCCCTCTCGCAACGGCTGCGTTCATGTATGCATGGAATGCCTTGGCGGCACCTCAAGAGCCCGTTGCCCATTCACCGGGGCATCGCGTTCAATTTACCTAGGAAATCTCCGGCTCGGTTAGCTTCCCTGACTTCAGCGTGAATGTGCGATCTGCTATCCAGAGGGCATCTGGACTGTGAGTCACGAGAACAAGAGTAGCATTCTTCTTGTCCGAAACTTCATAAATCAGCGACAGGATTACCTCGCCCGTCTCCTGGTCCAGATTTCCCGTGGGCTCGTCGGCAAGAATCAGGTTTGGCTCCTTGATCAAAGCTCGAGCTATGGCCACTCTTTGTTGCTCGCCTCCTGAAAGCTGCTCCGGGAATTTGTCTCCATGGCCGTTGAGACCCACCGCAGAGAGGATTTCCCGAGCCTTGCGGCTGTCAGGACGGCCGAGGAGATCGAGAGGCAACATAACGTTTTCCCTTACGGTCAAGGTTGGGAAAAGATTGAACGACTGGAATATGAACCCGACCTCCTTCCTCCGGTAGTCGGAAAGCTCGGATTGGGACAGATTCGTTATTTCTCTCCTATCAAAGAAAATGCGACCGCTGGTCGGTACGTCCACCCCTCCCACTAGGTTCAAGAACGTGCTCTTGCCTGATCCGCTTTTTCCCAAGAGCACAATCTTCTCTCCCCGACCGATCTCCAGGCTCACATCCTTCAGGGGGGAAATTTCACAGTTTTGTCCTGTAGGAAAGCACTTGCTCACGTGTTCGAGACGAAGAAATGAACCCATGACCTTTCTCGGACTTATCGCGATGCCCGGATGGGCGGCACTGGAGGATGACTGGAAGCTGTACACGCCGCGCAGAGGAACCCTACTTCTGCGTTCCCCCTGCAGCCGCGGGCGGCCTTTGATCCGGAAAAATCTCCTTCAGCCGTCGGTCCCAGTACTCGCTTCTCTTCTTCCTATACACCAGGTAATCCTCCTGCCTGGGGAGGTCGTTTCCTGTGACCTGCAGCCACAATCGAGTGACGGTCACTTGTTCGAGAACCCAACCCAGCCGCATGCAGATCAATTCTCCCTCAGAGAGCTTGCCCATTTCCGAATCGAGCTTCTCTGCATTCTCGCCCGCGTGACGGTAAATGGCGTTTCGAAACTGGACGTCTCGCATCAATGCCACCGGACCTTGCTTCTTCTTGGCTGCAAGCTCCCGTGCCGCGACCACAATCCTGTAGAAGTCGCGTTTCATGAGGGGAATGCCGTATGAGATGATACGCTTGGTCACAGGCACCAGGTCGAGGACCTTTTTCTTCTCCGCAGACGAAAAGGTAATCACATACGGGAACGATTCGATATTCTCTTGCGCATCGCGAAGCTTGTGGACCCATTCTTCAAGAAAGAACAGACTGTTCAAGGGACCTTTTTCCACCTGTTTGGTGAAGAAGATCAGCGACGGATGGCTGTTCAACAGATGTCTGGTAACGTGCTGGTTCACTTCGGTGAGCTCTGCTTTGAGAAACTCCTCGATGATGGTGCGATTGGCTTCCTTCTTGATCTCCGCAGAAATCTGGGCGTCGGACAACTCCCTGGCTTCACCGAAGACTGGTTGAAGAACAAGCACCACCATTACGCACATCACTCTCCCGAAGAAACCGGCAGGGCGACTGAGATCGTGCCACATGAACATGAGTCCTTTCGATGACGGGGATTGCGAATCACCCCACGTCAGCTACTTTCGACGAGAGCCACTCGGTGAATTCGGCGATCCCCTCCCCGGTCTTGGCAGAGACAGGAAAAATTTTCATCAAGGGGTTCATCGCGAGGACCGTTTTCTTTAACGCGTCCACGTCGAAATCCGTATAAGGCAACAGATCAATCTTGTTCAGAATGAGCGCTTTCGACTCCGTGAACATGAGGGGGTACTTCAATGGCTTGTCGTGACCTTCGGGAACCGACAGGACCATGACTTTCATGTTTTCACCAAGGTTGAATTCCGCGGGACAAACGAGATTTCCTACATTCTCTATGATTACGAGCCCCCTGCCGTCCAAACCCAGGCTGTCCACGGCAGACAGGATCATGTTCGCATCCAGATGGCATGCGCCCTGGGTATTAATCTGGACCACGTCGACGTTGGCCTGCTCTATTTTCCGGGCATCGACATCCGAAGTGATATCGCCTTCAATCACCCCGATTTTCAATTTATCGGACAGCGATTCTATGACCCTGAGGATTACCGACGTCTTTCCCGCGCCCGGGGAGGCCATGAGGTTCATGACAAAAACCCCCGATTGCTTGAATCTCGACCTGAGGCTTTCGGCAAGCTTGTCGTTCGCGCTCAGGATCTGCTCGTTCACATTCAAAATCCGTATGGCCATCACCTTCTCCTCTTGCCCTTGCGTTTGGCTCTCTTCTTCTCCGCGTTTCTCACCGCTGCAATCGTGTCCAAGAATTCCACATATTGTACATAGGCACAATCCTCCGGGAGCCAGTGCAGATTGCGTACCAAATCCTCAGTGAGACTGATGCAATCAGGTTCCACCTCATGCCGTCTGTCGTAGACCTTACATAGTCGTGTCTCTGTGTCCAGATGAATGCAGGGTTCGTCCGTGTAATGGATGACGCCGCCACCGAGATCCACTTTTTCGTAGCAGCATTTCCCGCATTTTCTGCAAATCGCTTCCCACTGCTCGTGGTGCTTCGTCTTCATTTGCCCGTCGTATCCCGCATTCAAGTCTGGGTTGAACGTAGCACAATTCGCTCCGCGGAGAAAGGGACCGGTAAGCCGGTCTCATCGGCTCGATCGCGAGGAAGCCTCTTCCCAAAGTCTCTCAGTCCGGGCAACCCATTCTCGAATGGCCTTGAGCGCTCTTTCGGCCAGGAGCTCTTTTCTTCTCCTCTTGGGGGTTCCGGAGGGAGGGGGATCCATGATACCGAAGTTCACGTTCATTGGCTCATACTTTTTTGCAGTAGAATTCTGGGTATGCCTCATCAAGGCCCCAGTCGCAGTCACCGGCGGAGGAAGCTCCGGTGTTACCCCTTTCAGAAGCAGGCCAGCGAGAATTGCCACGATGAGCCCGGAGGCCGTGGATTCGATGTATCCCTCCACACCGGTGATTTGACCTGCAAAAAACAGGTGAGGAAGTGACTTCGCGCGGCAAAAGGCATCAAGGACCGATGGGGCATCGAGATATGTGTTCCGGTGCACAGACCCGAGGCGGACGAACTCGGCTCGCTCCAATCCCGGAATCGTGCGAAAAACCCGCTCTTGCTCCCCGTACGTCATCTTAGTTTGGAATCCCACGAGATTGTATAAGGTCTCCTCGTGATTTTCGGCCCTTAGTTGAACAACAGCGAACGGCCTCTTTCCCGTCGATGGATCGACAAGCCCGACCGGCTTCATGGGCCCAAACGCCAAGGTGTCAGGACCGCGCGAAGCCAGCACCTCCACGGGCAAGCACCCTTCAAAGTGAGGAATGTGCTCGAACGGGTGAGGATCAACCTTCCGGGCGGCCAGGAGCTCGCTGACAAACGTTCGGTATTGTCTCTCATCCAGTGGAGCGTTGAGATAATCCCCTTCTTCGTCCCCGCTTCCATACCGTGACGCGCGAAACAACTTGGAGAAATCCAATGATTGAGCAGTCACGATCGGGGCAATAGCGTCATAGAAAGACAGACCCGATTCCCCAAGGAGCCGCTGAATGTCATTGGCGAGGGGATCTGAAGTGAGCGGCCCGGTAGCCACAATTGTCACACCAGCTTCTGCTGGAGGAACCTCGAATGCTTCCTGCCGTTCCACGGTAACACGGGGGTGATTCTCAAGGCACTCGGTCACGTATCGAGCGAACAGATCTCGATCCACAGCAAGAGCCCTACCGGCTCGCACGGCAGTTGTGTCTGCGGCTCGCATAATGAGCGAGTCCAGAACCCGGAGCTCTTCTTTCAAAAGGCCTGCAGCAGAGGTCAGGGCCGACGATCGTAAAGAGTTGGAGCACACCAACTCAGCCAAGTGCGGTGATGTATGCGCAGGGGAATAGGCGTGGGGCTTCATCTCCCGGATCAGAACCGTCACTCCCCGCTTAGCCAATTGCCACGCGGCTTCACACCCGGCGAGTCCACCTCCCACGATAGTAACATTCATAGCTCACCTCGACGTGCAACCATGCCCCGCCCTAGTGTGCTGCAAGATTCCCGATTTGCGAATGTTCCGAAATCAAGCAAAAAGCCCTCGCTGCAAGGGACCTCATCGCAAATGGACCTGGCGTAACTCCCAAGCTGCGCCACAGCCAAGCGCGTTAGCACGCCCTCCGAGACCCACTGTCCTGTTGGCCAGATGCAAAAATTGCATTGCCGCGCTTAAAGGTCTCGCCCCCTGTGATCGCAGGTCGGCCATTGACGGTTCACTTGGTTCCACTCTCATGATTACCACGCGTGCTCTCTTCGCTGCACCACGTTGCGCCAGGCCACGGCACCTCCTCCCCGGATATGTTGCTCAGTTATTTCTGACCCGTCAAGGGGAGCCATCGCTACGCGGCCGCACCGCCGAGCTTGCCCGCAGGATTGTCACAGGCCACGGTGCAAGGGCGTCGAGGACAGAGGGCTGGAGACCTCTCAACTTCCCAGCAAAGCCAGAATGCGAGTCGGTCCACCCGGATAGAAGGGATTCGGGGCAGGCGGTATGAAAGGCTTTCGGGGGCCGGCGTCTGCTTTCTTGGCTAGAACGGAGCTTCCAGGGGACAGAACCGTGACTTGCACCGGAACGGTACCGGGTTTGACCATGTCTAATTTCGTGGCCGCTGCCAGGGAAAGATCGATGACGCGGTCCCCCACGAAAGGCCCTCTGTCGTTCACTCGGACGGTGACTTCCCTCTTGTTGCTCAAATTCGTGACCTTCACCACCGTGTTCAGGGGCAAGGTGCTGTGCGCTGCGGTGAGATCGTACATATTATAAACCTCCCCCGATGCCGTCTTCTTACCGTGAAACCCAGGCCCGTACCATGATGCCACCCCGGACTGGATGAATCCGGAATGAACTGATTTGAGCGGATAGTATGTCTTCCCCTTAATCGTGTAGGAGTGGCGCGCAGGCTCTGCGACGCGGGTCTTGGTGGCAGCGCACCCAGTGGCAAGGATTAGGCAGATAGTTATGATGGGGAGATGCGTTAATTTCATTACTCTTTTGTATATGATATGGATATATCATGTTGTTATCTAATGATTTTCTATCATAAAAGTCGTGCGCTGTCAATGATGGGAAGACGTAAATCTCAGCCGACCGGCTTCGATTGGAGTACGGGGGAGCAGACCGACGCTCCCTTCCTCGGGGGCATAGAAATCATCCCCCTTGTGAATTGGTACAAGAAAGCCCTGGAATGGTCGCAACCACGGGCTGTCCGTTCTTGACTGAGATCGCCAACCCAGTGTAATCTCAGCACAGAAATTGAGGTCGGATGGAGTTGGCGCTCATGAACATCAGGACCGTGGTAATAGTTTGCTGTTTTGGTTTCAGCCTGGCTCTAACGGGTTGCGATCCAAAGGAGATGGTCAACAAGAAGGTTCCGGCGCCGGTGAAGGAAATCCTTTCATCGGAACAGGACGGAAAGAAGGCGGGGACCTCGAAACGCGGGGACACGTCTGCAGGTCTTGAAATCATTTCCCCACAGCCTGACTCCATTTTTCCTTCAGGGCAAGAGATTGTCTTCCGCGCGCGAGTGCAGGGGGCCTCAGGAGATGGCTCCCAGCCTGGTCAGATCACGTGGACACTGCGAGGAAGCCAGCATGCCGGCCCTTTAGGTCGAGGACAAATGGTGCGCAAGACGCTTGAGCGAGGACAGTATCAGGTCCAAGCCGTATTCTCGCGCGACCAGGTAAGCATAGAAAAAACAGTTCGATTCCGGGTTGCCGATCAGATCTTCGGGAGAATCGTTACGTACGAAGGAGATGCGCTCCCAGAGGCCAAGCTGTCACTCAGTGAAGTAGGGGCAGTCAAGCCCCTTTTTGAGGCCCAGTCGGGCAAAGACGGCCAGTTTGCCATCGAAATTCCACCGAAGGGCTCCTATGTGCTGAGTGCCAGCAAGGCCGGATACTCTTTCTTGCCGTGCAGCCGGATCGTACAGTTCGCCAGCCCGCCGGTGAACCAAGATTTCAAGGCGGCAAGTGCGGAAATCACGGCCATCTCTTTCACAGAGACCGGCTCGGACGAAAGGACCGTAGATCTGGTCTGTCCCCTCGAAGAACGTTACGTGAGGTTCGCCATTCGGTCGGAGCCAAAGCCCAAGAGCATTGAGGCCCAGTTGGTGAGAGTAGAAGAAGGGGTTGAACGCTCTGTGCCACTGGACGAGGTTTCCGAAGACACGGACGCGACGGGAGAGACCCGGGGGGAGAAGGTCTTGATGAAAGTTCTGGTCCCATCAGCTCTGGTGACTGGTCCTTCCAACGCGTCTTACAGACTGAGGGTGACTGTGGCGGATGAGAAGGAGCGCACCTACGCGGCAGAAACCTCTGTGACCTTCGATTATGATTTGCAGCGTTGCTTCCGCAAGACGCTGGCGGACGGGATAGAGCACCAGCGCAAGGGAAGGCTGGAGCAGGCTATAAACACCTACCGCCTGTTGTCCAAGTATCAAGACCAGGCAGACGACCGGGCTCAGTTTGCTCCTCTCATGAGGCAGAGCACGTTCAACCGGGGACTGGCGTACCTGGCAATGGCAATCGAGAAGCCCGCAGACGGCATTGAGCGGATCACGCTTCTCAATAAAGCTGCGGCCGATTTTCAATCACTGCTTGAATCCAACAAGAGCGATCTGGACGCCATGTTGTTCCTGGGCTGGACCTATGCGCTAGCCGGAAACACTGGAAAAGCCGAGGAATTCTACAGCAGAATTCTCGATGTCGAGCCACTCTTTGCCGGTGCGCGGGAGCTGAGGGCGCGGGCTCGATTGGAGTGGATCAAGGATTCGATAAGAAAGGCAAAACATGATATCTCCAAGCTGAAAGTGCAATCCGAAAATGTGATGGAATTATCGAAGAAAATCATGGAAAGATTGAATGATCTCGAGAAGCCGGTGAAGGAACGAATGCTCGGTGCTGTCGACGATTACACGGAGGCGCTCACCACTCAAGCAGCGGATCAAAGCCTCAGAGACACGAGGCGGGAATTGCTGAACATGGTCCACAAACTGAACGAGTCGGAAGCAAACATTGCAGATTTCTCTAACCAGATCAGAAACTTGATGGCAAAGAAGGATTACGAAAGCGATCTTGCTCACCCCTTGCTGGCCGTTGACGTTACCAAGATTCAGATACGGGATTTGGACAAGGTGCTCGACCCGGCAGGCAGGATTCGACAGTAGGACGCGTTGTGACCGAACAGTGTTGACGCCCCTGAAGGACGATGGTGGGAGTCGCCGCGCCTCGGAAAATGTCATGTTTCACGAGCACCACCGCACGAGATAAGCGGATGAACGTAGCGACTCTTGCTTCCCGAGAATTTTCCGTGATCGTGTTGCGCGTGGCTCTCGCCTGCGCGGCTTTGCTACTGCTGGTGAGTTGCATTGGGACGCGCGGCCTTTCGGAGATTAGCTCGCACCCCTACCCCTTGATCTACGAGGATGACTCGTCCGCCAAGTTTGCTTCTCAGCAAGACGACGTCTTCATTGAGATCCGCAAAACCCCTGTTCCTCGTCCTCTCGAGCATTTGGCCGTGCACTACGCGTCGTTGTTTCCTGGTGGTGAGATCGTCAAGCCGGACGATCGGGAGGAATACCTCACGATCAAAGACAAGAAGGCATACAAAGTGTCCTTCCGCACCAAGTACATACGGAAGAGGAAGCGGCTCGACGAAAGCCCTGGTCGAAGCGGTCCGGAAATCCCGGAAGGTTGGACGAAAGCCCAGATGAGGGATCCGGTGACGGGTGAAGTGGTGCCTGTCCTCCACGGTCCCGTGATTCCACAGGAAAAGGTATTGTACCTTGTGCGAGGAGACCAGTATATTTATTATATCGTTTTGAGTGCAGATGGGGACGCTGTCAAGCCGGCACGAGAAAAATTCGAGAATTTCGTCAGGAATGACATCAATTTTCATTGAACTGACGGCAACAATCCACTCACTGACATCAGCGGCCCCACTAACAGGACACGTTGAAAGGAAGATAACAGTCGTGAAGTATATCGGAGCTATCTACAGGCCTCCCAGCGAAGCACAAAGCCTTATTATTCAAGCCACCGTCGGATGCAACCATAACAGGTGCACCTTTTGTGGCAGCTACAGGGACAAACGATTTGCTATCCGCTCTCTGCAGGAAATACGGGAAGACCTGGCAGATGCACGCTACATGGGCCCCGTGCAGAGAGTGTTTCTTGCCGATGGCGATGCGCTGTGCATTCCACAAAGGAAACTGGTCGAGATCCTGGACGCAGTGAATGAGTACATCCCCTCTGTGGAAAGAATCGGGATTTACGGAAACGCGAAAAATATCCTCAAGAAGTCATTGGAAGATCTTGTAGCTCTGAGAGAAAGGAAACTGGGTATCATATACCTGGGGGTTGAGACGGGAGATTCGGCCCTCCTTGAGAAAATTTGCAAGGGCGCGACGTACGATCAGCTCGTGGAAGCAGCACAACGGGTCAAGCAGGCCGGCATAGTCCTTTCGGTCACCGTTCTACTGGGAATCGGTGGGGAGACAGGCAGTCTTAAACACGCCCGTGAAACAGCAAGAATTCTGACTGACATGGATCCGGATTACGTGGGAGCGCTCAGCGTCATCCTCGTTCCTGGAACTCCTCTTCACGATGAATTTGTTCGAGGCGAATTTAGCCTCCCCGATCCTTTTGGATTGATCGAAGAACTAAGGATTATGATAGCGGAATCCTCGTTCAGTCACTGCGTTTTCAGATCCAATCACGCGTCGAATTACTTGCCTGTCAAGGCGACCTTGCCCGCAGATAAGTCGGCTATTCTCGCAGCCATCGATAGGGTCCTGAGCCGACGAGACAGAGATTCTCTCAGACCGGAGTTTTTACGGGCACTGTAGAGGATAACGCTACGCTCCGGATTGTATTGATAGTTCTCGAGCCACAGCACGTGGCCTAACACACGTGAGGAGGAGAGAAGCGAGGCTGAGCCTCTGCGCATGGTACAACTAGGTAAGCTTCTCTGACGTCGTCAAAGCGGGGGCGTCTTCTTGAGGGGGTAGATTGATGAGAAGGTTCCTTGGAATTGATTGCGGATCCGTCAGTCTTAACGTGGTGCTGCTCTCAGACGGACTTGGAGACCCCATCACGATTTACAAGCGGACGGGAGGACGACCGCTGGCGGAGTTGATTGCCGCTCTTGATGAGCTAACCAGGTACGTCGGCCCTGGCTTGACCGTTGAATCTGCCCTGGTCACTGGGAGCGGAAGAGAGCTGCTGTCATCGGCTCTGGGCATTCCGGCAGTGAACGAGATTAGCGCCCACGCGGACGGAATCTACCGTCTCGTCCCAGAAGTCCGGACAATTATCGAGATTGGGGGACAAGACTCCAAATTCATAAGTCTGGAGCCTCTCGCCGGGGCCGATACGCCTCGAATCTCTGCATTCCGTATGAATGAGATTTGCGCGGCCGGAACAGGGGCCTTTCTCGACGAACAGGCCGAGCGGCTGGGCATTTCCGTTGAGTCGTTTGGATCTCTCGCTCTCCAGAGCCGTTCCCCTGCACACATTGCTGGACGGTGTGCAGTCTTTGCTAAGACAGACATGGTGCACCAAGCACAGGAAGGTACTCCGCTCCCGGATATCCTGCTGGGCCTCGCTTTTTCCTTGGCGCGCAATTACATGGCCACTCTCGTACGGGGGGAAAGCATCAGGCCCCTCGTATCTCTCCAGGGAGGGGTCATGTGTAATGAAGCGGTGGTACACGCCTTTCGCACCTTACTGGAGCTGCCGGAAGACCAGGTGATAGTACCCGATCATTTCAGGGTCATGGGAGCAATGGGATGTGCGATTCTGGCCTCGAGGAAACCCCGCGTGGGTAAGATTGCCCTCGCCAGTCTTCGTGATCGCGCTGCCGGGGCCTTGGAGAAAGTGGTATCACCCTCCTTCCTGAAGGCCCTGCGTCGATGCGGATCAACGCCCGTACCCATGGGCCCGGCCGAGATCGAGGCGAAAGGTCCCGTGATTATGGGACTCGATATAGGATCCGTCTCCGTGAAAGGGGTTCTTGTGGACTCCGAGGGTCGGATCGTTCGCCAGAAGTATTGCCTGTCGAGATCCCGTGTTCTCGAGACCGTCGAGCAGGTTTTGGAAGATCTGCTTCGAGGTGAACCGGAGCTCGAAGCGGTGTCCGTCACGGGGAGTGGCAGATACCTGATTGGCAGGCTCCTTGACGCAGATCTCATCATCGATGAAATTTCGGCTCAAGCTGCGGCCGCGCTGAACCATGCTCCCGATGTGGATACCGTCGTCGAGATTGGCGGACAGGATGCAAAATGGATAGCCATTGACGATGGTACAGTGAAGGATTTCGAGATGAACAGGGTCTGCGCCGCGGGAACGGGCAGTTTTCTCATGGCGCAGTCTCTGCGACTCGGGTTGACGATGGGAGAGGAATTCTCTGACGCCGCGTTCTCTTCCCGCCGGCCGGTCGACCTTGGGACGCGATGCACCGTCTTCATGGAGTCCGATCTGGTTCATCACCAGAACAACGGTGCCTCTCCGCAGGATCTCGCTGCAGGCGTATGCATAAGTGTGGTGCACAATTACCTGGAACGGGTTGCAAACAACCGTCCGCTAGGGGAGAAGGTTCTTCTTCTTGGAGGCGTTGCTGCCACACCGGCGGTTCGAGCCGCGTTCGAACAACAGACCCGTCGAACATTCATCGTCCCCGACTATTTCATGGTTTCCGGCGCGTTAGGAGCGGCACTTAAGGCACGCGAGCGAATCCAGATCGGGGACCTCCCGATTCGTGGAGTGCAGAGCTGCAGGTTGAGGCTCGACGGAATCCGGAGCGAACAGTTTACGTGCAAGGGTTGCCCGAACCGATGTCGGATCTCCCGGTATCGAGCGCTCGGCCGAACCGTCTTCCACGGCGGCCTATGCGACAGGTGGGAGACGGAATCCACAGCGTCCGGGGCCGTTGAGCCCGACCCGTTCAGCTTCCGTATGGAGCTTCTCGAAGAATATGCCAGTACACCATCTGATTCGTTGCATCTGAGGTGGGGCATGGCGCGGTCGCCTCAGTTCTTTGAATGGCTCCCCTTCTGGGCTGAGTCATGCGCGGAGCTCGGGATATCCCTCTCCGTGAGCCCGCGGCCCGACCGCACCCAGTTCCAGAAAGGCTTGGACTGCCTTCGGGTGGAGACATGCCTTCCAATGAAGTCGTTAGCTGGGCAAATTCGTGCGCTGGTCGATTCAGGCATCCGGACTATCTTTCATCCTTCGATCTTGAGCGAGCCGATTTACGGGGGACAAGAACGTGTAGTGGAGCACTGCCCCTACATCCAGGCATCTTCACTTTTTTACAAAGGATCGTTCCCGGTGGAGTGGCAGGAACCGGTAATCAGCTACGCGCTTGATCACCACTCATTGGAGCGAGAGCATATGAGATTCGCCGCGGGCCTCGGCTTTAACCGTTCCCAGGCTGCCCATGCGTATGCAAGAGGACTGGCGGCTCTCGACGATTTCAGATCGAGGCTCCGTGCAAAAGGCGAGTCCTTTCTCCAATCGCTTGGAGCGAACGAGCAGGCTGTTGTCGTGCTGGGCAAGCCGTACCATACCGCGGAAAGCTTCCTCAACATGAACCTTGCAGCGGTTTTTCGCCGCTTGGACATCAAAGCCCTGCCCGCCGATCTGTATCCTCTCCCACCGGACACTCCCTGGTCAGACTTGTATTGGAAGTACCAAGGTGAATTGGTTCGGGTGACACGGGAAATTGCTCGGGATCCTCGTCTGTTTCCCATCATGATCACGTTTTTCGGATGCGGTCCCGACCCCTTCACATTGCGACACATACGGGAAGCTTGTTCCGAAAAACCTCTCCTCGTTCTTGAAATGGATGAGCATTCTTCCCGAGCGGGCATGATCACGCGTATTGAGGCCTTTGTAGAACAGATCCGTTTCCGGAGGCTCAAACCCAGAATTCGGAATCGGGCAATCCAAGCAGGCGCCTCGATGATTCCCCCTGCTGCTCGTCAGGCGAGCGTGGGCGAGCCGACGGCTTCCGAGCTCGGGCACCCATCCCAATCTGCCACCATGAAGCAAGCCCGAAGAAGCACAAGAGCCAAGATCCTCTACCTCCCCTACATGTGCGAACATTCCTACGGATTCGCGGCGGCAGCGAGATCCGTAGGAATTGATGCGCGAGTTCTGCCCCCTCCAGATCGAGAGTCGGAGACGTTGGGCCGCCCTCACATGGTGGGAGGCGAGTGTCACCCGTACGCGTTGATCCTTGGAGATTATCTGAAGGTTGCGCGCGAGGCGGATCCGTCAGACGGCCCTGCCTTGTTCTACATAATCGGATCGGACGCGTGCAGGCTCGGCCAGTTTCCAGCATACCTCGACAAGATCAGGAGAATGTTGGGATTACCCATGGGTGTAGTGTCAGATGTGGATGAGGGGTTGGCAGCCTTCGGGATATCAGAGCGAAATCGTCAGCGCTTGTACCTCAGAGGATGGGAAGGATTGAACGCTTACGATGTCCTCCTTCGCCTCTTTCTTGAAATCCGAGCACATGCACAGGATAAGAGGCATGCAGAACACGTGTATCGGCAATGCCGAGATCGGCTGTTTGAGGCCCTGTGTGAGGGGAATATTCGGCAAGGGATAGAGGAGGTGGTTCACGATCTTCTTGCGATCCCTTTGCGGGACGAGGCGCCGAGCCCGATGGTTGCCGTGACAGGTGACTATTACACACGGGTTGTGGCGTATGCCAACAATGACGTGTACAGAGAAATTGAATCACTGGGTGGCGTGGTTTGGCCCCCTCCCACGTTTTCGGACAGTCTCAAAATGGCGACTCTTCGGGACTTCACCTGGAACGTTCTGAATTTTCGCTCTCGGGAAGCTGCTCAGAAGGGACTCCTCTACGCGTTGCTCGCGCTGGGCGAGCTCCGGGTGAAAGGCTCGGCGTCCCTGAGAAGACTGTTCAATGATCCCCTGGATCTTCTGGGGCGCAGAATCTGGAAGACCGCGTCCCGGTGCGCAGAGACGCGCCTACCCGCAGGAATAACAGCGCCTATCGCCACGGTGATGCACCAAGTGGCCGCGGGTGCTGATGGTGTGCTGAATCTCATGACCCTGAACTGCTCGTACGGTACCGTGGTCACAGCAGCGCTAGTATGTGCCTTGAAAAAGTCTCGGCGAGTTCCCATGCTTACCTTGGTGTACGACGGACTCAAGAAGACGAATGAGCGAACGAGGATCGAGGCATTCATGGAGCAGGTGCACGATCATTTCAACATGGCGCGAGAGAACAGACAAACGCGGCTTCTTCGGCGCAATCACGTGTAACTTTGCAATACGTCGTGTTATAGTGGCCAAGACCAGGGGATTCCCACCCTGCCTACAAGCTGAACGCTTTGCGGCAGAGATCGTTTCGCTCGGATGTTGGTAACGGACGCTGAGCGAGGTCTGCCGGGATGTTGCATCCACCAAGGCTATTCGTTATTCTTGATTTTCCGAGTTGCGTACAGCGGCGGCGTTGAACGCTGTCCCTGGGGAAAGGAGCTCGCTTCAATGCGCGTTATCACGGTGTGCGTGGGCAGTGCCTGCCACTTGAAAGGTTCGCATCAGATAATAAAGTACTTTCAGGAAGCGATAAGAGACGCGGGTCTCGAAGGAAAGGTCGAGCTCAAAGGCACTTTTTGCATGGACAAATGCACGGATGGTGCAAACTTGCTCGTCGACGACGAGCTATTCCACGCGAATACCATCGATGAGGCGCGGGAAATCTTCGAAAAGGAGATTCTCAAGACTCTCTAAAGGGTGAAGGTGTCATGGACCCAGGTGTTACGAAGCGAGTGCCGTGGAAAAGTTGGAGCGATTTCACAGGATGGGCTCAGGATTTCTCTTTGAGGCAGAAAGTCCTCGGTGGTTTTCTGGGGGCAGTGGTCTTGGTCGGACTCGCAACAAGTCTTGTGGGTACGCGATTAGCCCGAGAGACCATCATCAACACTGCCCGCAGTCGTCTCCACAGCGACCTTGCGACTGCTGCCTACGTGATGACGAATTCTCAAGAGACTCTCGACTTGAAGATCCGGCTTATGGCCGGATCAGAGCGCATGACGTCTCTCGTGAAGAAAGGAAATCTTGAAGAGACAAGGAACCTCCTCGCGTCAATGGCACTCGAGAACGACCTGGAGTTCCTCTCGGTGACAGATGAGAAGGGGAATGTTATCGCGCGGGCTTTCGTCCCTCAGCCGGGAAAACGCACAGACCTCTCCCAGGACCCTTACATAAGTGCCGCTTTGAAGGGCAAGAAATCGTCGGGTCTGAGACTTGTGCAGGTGGAAGAGCTCACTGCGGAGAATCCGTCCTTGGCTCAACGATTCAAGGACCTTAATCTCTCAACCGGGATGGTTGTAGAATCGGCTTACCCCCTCACGAATCAGGACAACATCGTCGGGACCCTCTACGGCGGAGTTGTGCTTAACAACAACAATGCGCTAGTGGACCGAATTGCTCAACTCCTGTTCAAGGGAAGCACGATTTCAGGCAGGGATGTGGGCGGGGTCACGATCTACCAGGGTTCGAAGGCCATCAGCACGTCTCTCAAGGGGGAAAACGGGCTACCCCTGCTCGGTAGCATGGCAAGTGAACAGATTCGTGAATCAGTCAAAGAAAAGGGAGAGCGTGAGACAATATGGGAAACCCAAGCAGGTGTGAATTACCTCGCAGCGGCAGATCCCATACGCGATTTCAGTGGTCAAATAATAGGTGCGCTTCACGTTGCCACCCAGGAACGGCCGATAACCGATATCATCGACCGTTTGCTTGCCACATTCCTCGTGATCGGGATGCTCGGCGTTATTCTCATGGGAGCGATCACGTATTTTCTTGTCACGTGGATCAACCGCCCGCTGGAACAAATGCTCAATGCTGCCCGAAGAGCTGCGGAAGGAGACCTCAGCCACGAAGTTCCCGTAATTGCCAGAGACGAAGTGGGAGAGCTGGCAGCCACATTCAACCTCATGATCCGCAATCTAGCCGAGTCGCGCAACAAGCTTGAGGCATGGGGCAAAGAACTGGCCTCAAAAGTGGCCGCTCAGACGGGCGAGTTGGACCAGGCACGGGAGCAGGTGGCACGCATAAAGAAGCTCGCATCATTGGAAAAGATGGCTGACGGCGTGGCCCATCTGATGGCTCACATTGCAGATCCGAGAGTTGGATTCGCCCTGTCGGAGGACGGAAGCCCCACCAGCAGAGTCCTGGTCCTCGACACGGATGAGAAGGTCCTGGAGGTCTGTCAGCGCATTCTGGAAGACGAGGGATTGGAGGTCCATCTCACCCGTTCGGTAAAGGAAGCTTTCACCGAGCTCGAAAGCGAGTTCTTCGACGTCGTCGTGGCCGCTGTGGACATGCCGGACATGGGAGGCATAGAGCTATACAAGGAAATCAAGTATCGACAGCCCGAAATTCTTGTCATCATGACTGCCCCGTTCAAGGATACCGAGGAGGCCATGAAGACCGTTGAGCTCGGCGCGTTCGACTACATACCCAAGCCATTCGGTCCTCATCAGATCTCTCTCATGGTGTTCACTGCATTGCAGACGAGACAAATGCTCGACAGATCTCGCCACGAGCACGCCCAACAGAGGGCAGAAGTGATCTTTCAACGAGTGCCGGTGGCAATTGCACTTGCCGATGACGCTCACCGCGTTGTGTACCATAACCGGGCCTTCCTGGAGCTGGCCGCCGAGCATGGGCAAGAAAACGTGCAGGGGCGAACATTCAAAGAGCTCTTTGGCGTCGATCCGCTCGATTTTGAGGAAGACGTGGGAGGCTCGAAGTGGCTGGAGCTCCAAAAGGTCGGCCGCACCGCTAAGCTCTACAATTTTCAGCTCCCAGAAGAAGACCTTAGCGTGCTGATGCTTTTGGATGTAACGGAAACCGTCAAGAAAGGCCAACAGGCCGATGTGCTGCGTGCGGAAACACTGACAAGAGCACAACAGGTGATTCATCAACAGATGCGGGTGGCTCAGGAGATCGCAGGTTTGCTCGGAGAAACTACTGCCGAGACAAAGGCTGCCCTGTTCGAGCTTATCAAGCTTGCCGGAGAGCAGAGTGAAGCGCGATGAATGAGAAGCTTTTCATCGAATCAGGCGGTGCGCACATCAGCAAGTTTGGAGAGATCCTGTGCGGTGATTCGCTCTCGATCGCTCCAATCGACGGCGGCAAGCTCATGGTTCTTTCGGATGGGCTGGGAAGCGGCGTAAAAGCCAACATTCTGGCAACTCTTACCACGAAGATAGCAACGAGACTTATGGAGCGCGGGTTACCACTCGAAGAAGTGGTCGATACATTGAGCGATACGCTCCCTACGTGCAAAGTTCGGAAAATCGCCTACAGTACCTTCACCCTGATAAAGGTCCAGGACGATGGCAGAGCCTACCTCGCCGAGTTCGACAATCCCCCCACGTTTTTTCTTAAGCGAGGATACGTAAGCGAGCTCAAATACAAGGAGCGCGTCTACGGAACGAGGACGATTCGAGAAGCACACGTTCATGTGGAGCCTGGAGATTGGTTTGTCGCCGTGAGTGACGGAGAGATCCATGCGGGTATCGGAGGGCTCCTCAATCTGGGCTGGGATTGGGAAAAAATAGCCAAGTTTCTGGAAACACAGGTGTACGACGATGCGTCCGCCCAGAAGATTGCACAAATCCTCGTGGATCACGCGAATCAGCTTTACGAAAGCAGACCTGGCGATGACACGACCGCGGGCGTCCTGAAAATCCGCCCGAAGCGTTTTGCCTCTTTCATGATCGGCCCCCCTGTCAATAAAGGAGATGACGCAGCGGTGGTCGAAAAGTTCATGGCAGCAAACGGCCGAAAAATCGTCAGCGGTGGAACAACCGCCGCAATTCTTGGGAAGGCTCTGGGCAAGGATGTGGTCGTCGACCTCTCCAGCATGACCGAAAGAATACCACCCACGGGAAAGCTCGAAGGCGTGGATCTGGTAACCGAGGGAGTCCACACGGTGAACCGAGCGCTGGAGATACTCCAGTCCGTGAAGGACATTGACGCCCTAGTCGGACAGCGAGATGGAGCGAGCCGTCTCGCATGGGAATTTCTTTACGCGGATTCAATTGTGATTTACTTGGGACAGGCCATAAATCCCGCGCACCTCAATCCGAACCTTCCTCAGGAAATGGGATTCAAGAGCCGGAGCGTCCAGGCAATTGCCGCCCTTCTCAGGGAACAGGGCAAGGAGGTGACCCTGGAAATCCACTGATGGCAGTTCAGCCAATCTTCCGGCGACTATCCTCCGGACATCCCTCTATCGGTAACAGGAAGGTGAAGAGAATGAGTGCACTTTTTCCCGTGTGTGAGGCTGAGAATCGTTCCGTAGACGGGTTCGATTTCCTAACCGTCCTCGGCCTTATGAAAGAATACAATCTTAACGAAATATGGAGACGCTATCTCTCCCGCGAATCCCAATCTCCTGACACGGTCAGCCTTTATCTGCCCGCAGAGCGTTACTTCCTCGAAATGCACGTCCAAAAAATGCGGCGCATCATTCTCTCGGAAAAGTTCAACACAAATCCCTTTTTCATGCAGCAGGTGATCCAGAGGATCACAGCGTCTCACGATCACGGCCTCATAGTCAGCAAGATACGCAATCAGGGGATCGACACCGGAGACAATCCCATTGCTCTTTCTTGCTCCCTCGGAAACACGATCATCGACTTGATTGCGAACAAGAACGACCCCTTTCCCAGCTCAGTCGAGTTTAAGGGAGGGACCACGTTCATAGAAAATCTGGAACGTCGTCCGCTGGATATCTACGATCTCTCGTCGATTCTCTACCTGTGTCAACAAAACCTTACGGAATCGATCTTCCGCCGTTACTTGCCGACGGAGGTGGAATCGACCAGATCGGACAAAGAGGTGAGTGTCAGAACAAAGGTGGGAGCGTACGAGGTGTCGCTCAGGTTTGCACTCACGCGAACGGACAAGGAGAGCATCATCCCTCCGCCCGGGAACGCGTCCGTCTCCACGATAAATCAGGTGTTGCAGAGAATGAACTTCGGACACAGGACTGATCTCATTCTCCAAGAGCTCAGCAGGGTGGGATTGGCTGTTTCCTTGGAGGATGTGCAGACGGCTTTCGAGCTGAGGCGCTATATCAACAACACCTTCTTGGCCATAACGTTCGTGAGGATAGATCCCTCGTGATCGGAAGTCCATTGTGGAGCCTACACTCTTGTGTCATGTCGTTGCTCGGCTCTCTCTCGGGAGTGGGACCTTGAGCGCAGGTTGTTTCCCACACCGGATGGGATCCGGCGTGGGACAGGCTTCTCGTCGCCTTCGGGCTGCCCAGAGAGCACCCGCTGGGTCAAAACGTTCTCAACATATAGCTCAGGTCACTCTCAGGATTCTGCGGGCTCCTTTGGAATTGGAGAAAGTCTGAGAAGGCGTTCTGTCGATTCCATTTCCAGTACATGAGGGGATCGGGTTTCAAGCGATAATAGAGCCACGCTTGCCCAGGAGCCTGGGGTGTCGGTTGGGGCGGGGGGACCGCGTAATAGGGTGAATAGTAGCCGTAATACTGGCCCGGGCTGGATCCCGGAATCAGCAGCAGAAGCGAAGCAATAGCCGCCATCACTACGATTATGTGTTTCATGACATACCTCATGATATCAGCTCTGATACACGATGGTGCGAGAGGGGGGACTCGAACCCCCAAGGGTTGCCCCGCCGGATCCTAAGTCCGGTGCGTCTGCCAAATTCCGCCACTCTCGCTCTGGTTCCTCCTCATCTCGTGTCCGCACAGGGGAACAATCATCTGAGGCATTATACCCCGAGTCGACCGCTCGAACCATCCCAAACTACGTTTCCGGACAAAGTTCCCAGCCTTCCCTGCCTCTTGCAGGGTCAGAGGCTCTTTACAACATAAGACGCGCAAACCGGCCGATAGGTTCCAAGAAGCGGATGTCCTGGACCGATATGCTCCTTTGTTCCTCCGTAGCTGTCTGCCGGATCGACCCTGCCCTCCCCCCGCCGGCGTGCGCCTCGGGAGGTACGCTGCACGTGTGTGAGCTTTCCCGATGGTATCGTCGCGACTGTCGCCTCTTACACGTAGCGACTCCGTCTCCGAGAACTTTGTTGAGCGCTTGGACAGCTTCGTGGGAAGTTTAATCGCTGTGCAGTGCGGAGAAATTCGTCCCTTGACAAGGCCGCCAAAACCTTGTAGGGTGGCGGTTTGTGGGGATGTAGCTCAGCGGGAGAGCACCGCGTTCGCAACGCGGGGGTCGAGGGTTCAAATCCCTTCATCTCCACCAGCGTATTCTAAGGTAAATCTGGGCCTTATGCTTGTGAGGCGATGCCCTGATTGTCTTCGTTCTGACGCTTGGTGTCCAAATAGTGACTGTCAAGAATTATCACGGCATTCCTCGTGTGATCGGAAACCAGATGGGAATACCGCATGATCATCCTGATGTCTCTGTGACCATGAAGCTCCTGCACCGTTCGAATATCCACTCCCCCCATCACCAGATGGCTGGCGCAGGTGTGCCTGAGGTAGCAAGACCTGACGTGAGAAATTCCAGCTCGTTTCATCGCGATCTTCAGGCTGGTCCTCATGTTGTGGAACTTGGAGCCGTCCTTTCTCTGGAACACGGGAGATGAATCGAGTCGCCTCGGAATCTTAGCCTGCACCTCTGTGAGGAGGTCGTTCATCGGAATCACTCTGACTCGATAATTCTTCGTGTGGTGGTCTTTTTGTTGTCCACACGGAGAATTCCTTTTCTTGAAATCAATGTTTTTCCACTCCAACGCGATCAGTTACCCGAGGCGCATACTAGTGTTCAGGGCGACCACGGGTGCCGCGCTTTATGGCTTTCGATAGGTGTTTGTAAATATTACTTGTTCTCCGAGACCTCCCGTGCGTGAACCGTGTGTGCAGTACAAAGTCGAGCAAGGGGGTCTCGGATGCAGGAGAAGATAGAGGAAGCGTGGCGTGAATTCAATGCGATTCTCGACTACGTCCTCCATGGGGCGATCAGCCCGAGAGATTCACGAGGTGGAAGAAGGCATTTATCGGATGCTTCTGCGGTTGGGGCGAATACTTTTGGAGCCCAAAAACGGGACTGGCCTCAGCAGCTCGTGCACCTCCACATCTTCGCTCCCGACCGGTTCACCGCATTTCTCCAATTCCGTAAATTCGAAGAAATCCCTCACCAACTTATGTGTGCTCCTCGCGACCACCACCGTTCCCGGCTTCATGGCGCTCCGGACCTTCGGAATGAGCTCTTCCACATCCTCCAGGTCTTCGGAGCTTATCTCCGCTTCGCTCGACAGCGACCCCGAGAGCACAACCCCCGAGACAAGCCCTATTCGTGGCTGGAGTTCC
>Ga0067045_1028575_pt1 | contig 30831 bp, 27 predicted proteins | sample TerdegcTABiofilm_FD_59184 | JGI IMG/M metagenome (GOLD analysis project Ga0067045, IMG submission 59184) | Combined Assembly of (Gp0054472, Gp0054536) Wastewater bioreactor microbial communities from Singapore -Terephthalate degrading...
GACGTGGCCGCCCGCCTCTCCGGGGACGAGTTCGCCTTCCTCCTGCCCAACACGGGCCTGGACGAGGCGTTCGCCGTCGCGGAGCGCCTCCGGAAGCGGGCGGAAGGCGTCCGCCTGGACCTCCGGCCTCCCGCGGGAGGACCGGCCGCCGAGGTCCGGATCACCGCCAGCCTGGGGGTGGCCGTGGCCCCGGACCACGCGGAAAGCCCGGGCGCCCTGATCGAGCGCTCGGACCGGGCCCTCTACCGCGCCAAGGAGGGCGGGCGGAACCGGGTGGCCGGACCCTCGGAGGTCCTCAGACCATGATCGAGCATGTCGTATCGGTCAATATCGACGACCGCATCCTCCGGCGAGCGGCGGACCTCCTCCGAAAGGGAGGAGTGATCGCCTTCCCGACGGATACAAGCTGGAGCCTGGGCTGTTCCATAGCCTCCAAAGAGGGCATCGTCAAACTGAAGCGCCTGGTGGGCCGGGAGGCGGACGGACCCCTCACGGTGATCTGCTCGGCCCTTCAGCAGGTATCCGAGCTCTGCGAGCTGGACACGGTATCCTTCCGGGCCATCAAGCGCCTGGTTCCGGGTCCCTACGTCTTCATCCTTCCCTCCACGAACCGGGCGGCCAAGGACTTCGACCTCCGCCGGAGCGAGCTGGGGGTCCGCATCCCCGAGAACCCCGTCCCCTGCGCCCTGGTGGACGCCCTCGGCCTGCCCCTGCTCTCGGTGACCGCCAAGCGCACCCTGCTGGGCATGGATTCCGGGGAAGCGGAGTTCCCGGAGGAGCTCCTGTTTTCCGGAGGCTGGGAGATCGACGGCATACCCGGAATCGACCTGGTCCTGGATCCCGGAGAGGAGCAGGAGCGCAGGGTATCCACGGTCCTGGACATGCGGGGCGGAGGCATCGAGGTGATCCGCCGGGGCGCCGGGGACTATCCCTAGGCCCCGCGGCGGGCCGCCTTGCGGCGCGGCGGCCCTTCGGTATAGAGTCGCCCTCGCATGAACATCCTCTCCCTGGACGGCGTATCCAAGAACATGGGCGGAACCATCCTCTTCTCCGGGGTCTCCCTGGGGATCGAGGACCGCTCCCGGGCGGGCCTGGTGGGCCGGAACGGGAGCGGCAAATCCACGCTGCTGAAGATTCTGTCGGGCTCCTTGGAGCCCGACGAGGGAACCGTCGCCCGCCGCAGGGACCTGGCGGTGGCCCTCCTGCCCCAGCTCCCCCGCTTCGCCCCGGGGGCCACCCTGGGCTCCTTCCTCCTGGAGGACGAGTCCCCGGCGGTACGCCTGGTCCGGGACTACGAGGCCTGCGCCGCCGCCGTGGGCCGCGGGGAGAGGCATGGAGCGGAGCTCGAGCGGTTGACCCATCGAATGGAGGAGGAGGGGGGCTTCGTCCTGGAGCATTCCTACGCCTCGTACTGCACCGAGCTGGGCCTGCCCGGCCCCGAAGCACGGATGGACACCTTCTCCGGGGGGATGGTCAAGAAGGCGGCCCTGGCCCGGCTCCTGTGTTCCGGGGCGGACCTGGCCCTCCTGGACGAGCCCACGAACCACCTGGACGTGGAAACCATCGAGTGGCTGGAGGCCAAGCTGGCCTCGGCCCCCTTCGCCTTCGTGGTGGTGACCCATGACCGGTATTTCCTGGACGCGGTCTGTTCCTCCATCTGGGAGATCGACGACGGGGCCGTGTACGGCTACCCCGGGGGCTACACGGACTTCCTGGCCCGCCGTCGGGAGCGCTGGGAGGCCTTGGAGAAGGCCGACTCCCGGCGGAAGGCCATCCTCAAGATCGAGATGAAGTGGCTCAACCGCGGCGCCCGGGCCCGGGCCACAAAGAGCGAGCGCCGGAAGGAGCTCATCCGCGGACTTCAGGCCTCGGCTCTGACGCGACCCGAGGCCATGGGGGAGTTTTCTTCCGTATCCCGGCGCATGGGAGGCAAGGTGCTTCGCCTGGAGGGGGTGTCCAAGTCCTACGGGGGCAAGCCCGTGCTCTCCCCGTTCTGGCACGAGTTCGGCCGGGGAGAGCGGGCCGGGGTCGTGGGCCCCAACGGTTCCGGCAAGACCACCCTGCTGGGTATCGTCTCGGGGCGGGTAGCCCCCGATTCCGGCCGCGCCGAGCCGGGTCCCACGGTGGCCTTCGGCTGTTTCGACCAGACCGCCGCGGCCCTGGACGCCTCGGCCACGGTCCTGGACTACGTCCGGGAGCACGCCGAGCAGGTCCGGCTGGGGGACGGTTCGGTCCTCTCCGCGGAGCGCCTTCTGGAGCGCTTTCTCTTCGATCGGGACATGTTCCCCCGGGTCCTGGGAGCCCTGTCCGGCGGGGAGCTCCGGAGGCTCCAGCTGGTGCGCCTCCTGGCGGAGGCCCCCAACTTCCTCCTCCTGGACGAACCCACGAACGACCTGGACATCGAGACCATCGAGCTGCTGGAGGACTTCCTGGAGGACTTTTCCGGCTGCGTCCTCGCGGTGTCCCACGATCGGGCCTTCCTGGACAGGGTCACCCGGACCACCTTCGTCCTGGACGGGGCCGGAGGGGTGCGGAGCTTCCCGGGTACATATTCCGACTGGCGGGTCGCCCGGGAGCTCGAGGAGGAGGAGAGGGCACAGGCGGCTCGAACCTCCGACCGGGCGAGGGCAAAGGATCGCGGGGGGTCGGCGGCTGCCGGGACCGGCACCCTCGGCGCCTCGGCCGCCTCCGGACCTCGTCCCGTTTCAGCCGCCCGGATCTCCGGCCCCGCCGGCGAACCCGGCACCCCGGACCCATCCGGGACGGCACCCGCTTCGGCCGGGGAGGCCGCGGGGGCCTCCCGCCGCCGCAAGCCCAGCTTCGCGGAGCGCCGGGAGTTCGAGTCCCTCCTGCCGGAGATCGAGGCCCTGGAGGCGGAGAAGGCCGAGCTGGAACGCTTGTTCGCCTCGGGCGGACGGGACGGGCGGAACCTCGAGCAGGCTTCCCGCCGCTACGCCGAGCTCGATCCCCTCATACGGGCCAAGACCGCCCGCTGGGACGAGCTGGCGGGTATGATGGATTGATCACGGCTTGGGGAAGCCCTCGATGCACTTGAGGGAATCGGCCAAGCCCTCCTCGGACATCGTAGAATCCTCCAGCCCTCCCGCCAGGTACTTCTCGTAGCCCGCCAGGTCCAAATGTCCATGACCGGACAGTCCGAAGACGATCACCCTCTCGACGCCCTCCTCGGCGGCTAGTTTGGCCTCCCGGATCGCCATGGCGATGGCGTGGCTGGATTCCGGGGCCGCGATGATTCCCTCGGTCCGAGCGAAGGTCAGGGCCGCCTGGTAGCATTCCAGCTGGCCCACCGCCCGAGCCTCCACGAGGCCTTCCTTGACCGCCCGGGATACCAGGGGGGACATCCCGTGATACCGCAGGCCGCCCGCGTGGATGGGCGCGGGCATGAACTCGTGGCCCAGGGTGTACATAGGCAGAAGGGGCGTCATCCCCGAGGAGTCCCCGATGTCGTAGGCGTAGGTCCCCCGGGTCAGGGTGGGGCAGGCCGCGGGCTCCACGGCGATGACCGTCGTCTCCTCCCCGTCGATCTTGCGCTTTACGAAGGGGAAGGCAAGGCCCGCGAAGTTCGAGCCCCCGCCCACGCAGGCGATGACCCGGTCCGGCATCCGCTCCCCGGCCTTTTCCAGCTGGAGCTCCGTCTCCTGGCCGATGATAGTCTGATGGAGCATCACATGGTTCAGCACGGAACCCAGGGAGTACTTGGTGGAGCCCGTGGGATCGGACACCGCGTCCTCCACCGCCTCGCTGATGGCGATGGCCAGACTTCCCGGGCAGTCCGGGTCCTTGGCCAGGGCGGCCCGGCCGGCCTTCGTCCGGCCGCTGGGGCTGGGGATGCACTCTCCGCCCCAGGCGGCCATCATCACCTTGCGGAAGGGTTTCTGCTCGTAGCTCACCTTGACCATGTAGACCCGGCAGGTAAGCCCGAACTGGGCGCAGGCGAAGGAGAGGGCGCTGCCCCACTGGCCGGCCCCGGTTTCGGTGGTGACGTGCTTCACCCCGGCGATCTTGTTGTAGTAGGCCTGGGCAACGGCGGTGTTCGGCTTGTGGCTTCCCGCGGGGGAGACACTCTCGTTCTTGAAGTAGATCCGGGCCGGGGTCTTCAGGGCCCGCTCCAGGCCGAAGGCCCGGTGCAGGGGGGAGGGTCTCCATTTGGCCAGGATCTCGAGCACCGGCTCGGGGATGTCGATGTAGCGCTCCCCGGACATCTCCTGCTCCAGGATGCCCATTGGGAAGATGGCGGACATCATCTCGGGGGTCACGGGCTTGCCGTCCGGGCCCAGGGGCGGGGGAACCGGAAGGTCCGCGGCCAGGTTGTACCAGCGGCGGGGCATCTCGGACTCGGTAAGAAGTATCTTGACGGGCGTGTCGACGGCTACGTTGGCGAAGGGACGGGACATGGGAGTCTCCTTTCATTCAATGTGGACGGGAACCCTGCGGTTCCCGCGCAATTGGGTCCGTAGGCTCGGACGGTCCAAGGAAGGCGGGTCAGGCGCGCCAGAGAGGGCGGGCCCGGAGGATGCGGAGGTGGAAGGATTCGATACCGCGCAGGGTCGCGGAATCACGGCAAGTTTCTACTTGTAGAAACATCATGGGAAGATTTATAGCACAGGGGATGAAAGGATGCAAGGAGTATTTTCATTTTTTTAAGGAGCACCTGTCCGGACGGGACCTTCTCCGCTTATTTCACCTCGTCGATCAAGGCCACGCAAGCCAGGATGATCTGAGCGGAGACCTCGTCGGTGTCGTCGCAGTTGCAGAGAACCGCCGCCGCCCTGCCTTCCGCCGGCCGGAGGATGACGAAGGCCGCGAAGGTGCCGTCGGAGCCTTCGTGGAAAGAGACGGGATCACCCGAATCCGGATTGGTCCCTTCGATCCATCCCATGGACAGGTCGTCGTATGCCTGGTGCAGGACCGCAAAGGAGGCTCCGTCCAGGATCGCAGGCGAGCCGGAGAGTCCTTCCAGGTGTAGGCCCAGGAATTTCATGTAGTCCCGTAGGTTCAGGCTCAGGTTCCCGGCGGGATAGAAGAGCTCCGGAAATTGGACCGGACCGTCCGGGTCGAAGGGCTGCCAGGCGATACCGTCCCATGTGTGACCCCAGGGCTGGGCAAGCCCGCCTTCTCCAGGCCAGGCGAAGACGGCGTCGATCCCCAGGGGCTCGAACAGTCGGTCGTCCATCAGCTCTTCCCAGGTTTCCCCGGTCACCTTCTCCGCCATGGAAGCCGCGATCACATACCCCGCGTTGGAATAGACTGCGGTCCCGATGAGGTCGGGATCCGAATGGCCATCTTGGAGCACCCATTCCGCAAAGGCCCGGCGCCGTTCCGCCGTCGTTCCCGTGAATACGGGAACCCCCTCCATGTCGACCAGCTCTTCGAAGGGCGCAACGCCGCCGTGGTGGGTCAGGAGCTGGGTGAGGGTCACGGAAAGGAATTTATCCGGCACGGATCCAGAGAATTCCGGGAACACCTCCCCGATCGTGTTGTCCCAGGAAAGAAGGCCTTCCTTCACCAGCACCGCTATCATCGTCGAGGTCATGGCCTTCAGGTTGGAACCGATGTGGAACCGGTCCTCCGGAGAGACGGGATCCGGCTCGCCGGCTCGTCGCAGGCCCTCCGCGTGGATCCGGATCTCCCCGCCCGCGAAGAGGGCGCCGGCGACGGCGGGCATGCCGGCAACGGTGCGGCAGGAAGACAGGATGTCCTCCAGGGAGGCCCCGGACCCGGGCGATCCTGCACAGCCTGCCGCTCCCAGGGCAAGCGCCACCCCAAGGATGCATGCTGCGGAGAATCCAGGGGCTCCGGCCGCTTTCAGTCGCGATCTGATCATGGCTACTCCTCCCGTTCTTTCGATATCCGGTAGGGAATATATGCCGGGAACCGGGGAGTATCGACCGGATTTATAACTTCAGACCTCTTTTACCCCCTGATCGGAACCGCGGAACCGGGCCGGAGACATGCCCGTCGCTTTCTTGAAAACCTCGTTCATCGTGGCCTTGGAATTGAACCCGGCCTGCATCCCCAGAGCCAGAATTTTAAGGTGGGCGAAGGCCGGATCCCTAAGGAGGCGTTTAAGCTCCTCCACCCGGAGGCTGTTCACGTAGTCGTTGAACTTACGGCCTACGCGCTCGTTCAGAAGCCGGGAGAGAAGATGCGGTGCCATGCCCATGCGGGCGGCAACGTCCGGGAGGCTCAGGGAGGGCCGGAGGTACAGCCTCTCCTTGCGGATCAGCCGGTCCAGCTCCGAGACTCGCCGCTCCGCTTCCGAATCCGGTAGCCCCGGGACTAGCTTCCCGCGCGGTTGTGCGGTGAACAGGACCTCGGGTCGTAGCAGCCCCATGTAGCCGATCAGGTAGACCGTGACCGTAAACAGGAAGTCCCCGATATCCGCGAACAAGCGGATCCGGAGCACCACGGACAGGATGAACAGGAGTATGAGCGCGGCTCCCAGGGCTAGGAGCCTTCTGAGCCAAGGCTTAAACTTCTCGGCGAGACCCGGGCTGACCCCCGCGGATGGTATGCATATCGCGTCGCCCAGGACCAGGCGGGCGGAAAGCAAGTAGTAGATAAGGAGCTGAAGCGCCGCCGCGGCCAATACGGGATCGAGGAAATCCGGCGGGCCTTTCAGGACCTCGAGGACGACGACCCGTTTCTCCCGCTCGTCCAGGAGGTATACGGGCATCGCGGCAAGGTAGGCCGCGATGGCGGGAAGGAAGTGAGCCAGGGTAAGCACCCCGCCTCGGCCCTCATGCCGGGAGAGCCTGCGGACGTAGAGGTAGAAGAACGGGGCCGGCAGAAAGACTAGAGGATCGAAGACCAGGTACAGATGCGGCCAGGTCTCCAGTAGCCTCGATCGGACGAGGATGTCTCCGACGGAGAGGATGGAGAACGATGCGACAAGGCCGCCGAGATACCGGTTGGAGGGTAGGTCGCCGCGGCGGGTGAAGAACAGGACGGAGGAGAGGAGGAAGCTCTGCAGGACACCCACGGAAAGGACGACGGCGAGAATCGAGAACTTCGGTTCGGGCATCGAGGATTATCCGGCGGATCCGGTCCGCTCTTGGGGTCCGGCTTCCTTGAACCGGGCCCGAACCCCCTCGGGAATCCGGATCTTGAACCGGCACCGGGGATCCCCGGCCAGGACGGACTCGGTCACCTCCGCCTCGGTCTCCTCGCCGAAGACCGTGTCGAAGAGGAACTTCTCGTACCCCGCCGAGCAGGCGCACCAGGCCGCCGGGACCCCCGCCCCGGTCCGGGTGATGGTCGAGGCGGCCAGGGGACAGTGGCAGGCCAGGCGGCGCCTCTCCAGGGGATCCTTCGACGCCAGGAAGCGGTCCGGGTCGTAGGGGATCTTGGTGGCCCAGAGGTGGCTGCCGTCGGACACCGCGGACAGGATCTCCTGGTTTCCCCGGACGAAGTCCACCACCGGGGGGGTGATCCTCTGCTCGAACCAGAGGGTCCCGTCCTCGGCGTGGCGCTCGAGTTCCCGGACCTTCCGGCCGTGGAAGGCGGCCAGCCAGTCCTCCAGGGAGGCCGAGGCGAGGAAGGCCTCCCGCTCCGCGGCGAAGGCCGCGGCGGGTATGCCGTGGACGTTCCAGCATAGGACCCGTCGGGCCTTTTCCGCGCCCAGCTCCGCCTCGAGGGCCCGCACGAAGGCCGCCGTGGCCGCGGGATAGGTCTCCGGCGGGGCGCCCGTCGGGGGAACTGCCACGCCCGCCATCACCCGGTCCCGGACGGCCGCGCCCTCCAGCTTGGCCAGGCGGTCCGCCATGGCCGGCAGGACTCCAACGGGCATGAGGTAGGCTAGGAGGCGGATGGCGACCGCGTCGATCCCGGCCGCGGCGAAGTACCGGGCCAGGGCCATCAGGCGATCCTCCCCGGCCTCGCCCCGGGCGACGAGGTCCGCCACGTGGCGCTCCACCCCGGACAGGGGCGCCGAGGCCAGGGTCCCGTCGGGGCCCGCGGCCTCCGCCTCCAGGATCCGGACCCAGGCGACGGCCCGCTCGATCGCGTCCGGTTCCAGGCCCCGGGCCGCGCAGCGCTCCCGGAACTCCTTCTCCTTGTACACGGTTCCCTCCTTACGGGACCCGAGGGTCCCTTCCTGCCGCAGAGGCCGTATCCGGACCTCGGATTTCCGCCCCCTACCGGTGTCACGAAGCTTGTGCCGGCCCGGCGGACTAGGCCGGCGCTCTCTCCGAGGCGACGGACTGGGCCGTGAAGCCCGCGGCCGAGGCCAGCTCCCGGCAGAGGGCCCAGACGTCCGCGTCCTGGTTGGCCAGGATCGCGACGAAGCCGTCGGCGCCCGGGTATCGCATGGCGATCGCCGCGACCCCGGGGTTGATGCCGTCCTTGCCGTAGCGGACCAGCGCTCCGTCCGGCGCGTAGTCGAACTCCAGACAGTGGCCGTACCGGCGCAGGCCCCCGTCCCGGAGGGCGAAGGCGTCGACCCGGGGGGCCAGGAAGTCCCGGCGAAGATCCGGGGACAGGAAGTCCTCGCCCTCGATCGCCCGGAAGAGCCGCCGGAGATCCTCGGCGGTGGTCAGGACGCCCGCGTCGGGGGATCCTATGGGCGGGAAGGCGTAGATGTTCTTGCGGAACCCCGCGGCTTTCCCGCGGGGGCCCTCGATGGTGGCGTACCCTTCGGCGATCCCGGGCTCCGGGGAGTCCTTGGCGAAATACCCGGTGCGGGCCAGGCCCGCGGGCTCGATCACCTCCCGCCGTACGAGCTCCCGGAAGGTGAGACCCGACCGGGCCTCCAGGGCCAGGCCGACCAGGACGTAGGCGCAGTTGTTGTACCGGGACGCCGTGCCCGCGGGGAACAGGGGTTCTTTGTAGGCGAACTGGGGAAGGAAGTCCGCGCAGTCCCGGACCCCGTAGCATGGGCGGGTCCTCCAGATCTCCTCGTAGTCCTCCCCGGCCTCCTCGTCCGCGTCGTCCGCGATCCCGGAGGTATGGGTCAGGCAGTGGCGCACCGTCACGTCGCCGGGGATTTTCGTCCCCTCCAGGGGGACGAGGTCCCGGATCCGTTCGTCCAGGCCGAGGAGTCCCCGGTCCGCCAGGCGGAAGGCCGCGGCCGCGGTGAAGAGCTTTCCCAGGGAGGCGGTATCGAATCGCGTGTCCACGGTGTTGGGCACCGAGAAGCCCCGGTGGGCCCAGCCCCGGGCCTCGTGCAGGAGGACCGTGTCGCCCCGGGCTACGAGGGCGGCGCCGGAGAAGAGATCCTCCCGCTCGTGGCGGTCCAGGATCGCGGAGAGGGAGACTGCGGTGATCCGGACGGGGTCTGGTCCGTTCATGGGATACCCCCGGGCCAAGCTGGTATGGTGAGGCCGAACCGAGTATACCCCCGCCCGCGTCTCCCGGGAAGGAAAAAACAACCCTACAATAGCGCACCACCTCCGGCCGGGGAACGTAGACTGCCCGGGAAACCAAGGAGGTCGTATGAAAGAAACCATCATCGAGGTCCGCTCCCTGGAGCGGACCTACCGGAAGGGCCCGAAAGCCCTCGACGGGGTGGACTTGGACGTCGAGCGGGGCGTCCGGTTCGCCCTGCTCGGCCCGAACGGGGCGGGAAAGTCCACCCTGACCCGGATCCTGTGCACCCTCTCCAAGGCGGACGCCGGAACGGTCCGAATCTGCGGAATCCCCTCCTCCGCCGGGAGCGTCGCGGTGCCCCTCCTTCCAGAGCTGGTACCCGTTGGGGCCCCGCTCCGCGGGGGGGCAGGAAACCCAGCTACTCGTAGAAGCGGACCGTGTTGACGTGGGTCCCCGCCGCCCGGGCCAGGTCGGCGGTGCGGAGGCTGAGCGGATGGCGGAAGTTTCGTTGTCGACGACCAACGTTCCCGAGCGTTCAACTCTCGCGTCTAGGGTAACCTGACCTGGGCCTTGTTTTCTGACGGACTCCATGATTTGATTCTGGGTTCCGTGGTTGTTTTTCAAGAAACCTCCGTTTTATGTACTGTTTTATGGACATGTAATTTTTTTAGTACGATACGTGTATTTCTTTCTAAAGGATACATCTAGTTTACTGGAACAAAAATTCTTCCGCCCACCGATTGTCTTTAAATCATTACACATACTCTGACCCTGCGGACGAGGATGGTCTTATTTCTATTTAGGGAATAAAAATAACCATGAAGACAAGTTTGGCACAAGGATTGCTTAGTGTAGTCAGATATTCAGTTCAACCCTGTCCCGCGAAAGGAGTCGTCCCATGAAGATCATCGACCTGTCCATTCCCATCGAAGATGGACTGCCCAGCGATCCACCGATCCAGATCCCAAAAATCCAATACCTGAACCACAAGGATACGGCCCAGCAGATGGCGGGTTTCTTCAAGGGGGTGACTGTGGCCGACCTGCCGGAGGGAAACGGATGGGCCATCGAATTCCTTCAACTTTGCACCCATTCGGGAACTCACCTAGACGCTCCCTGGCATTTCTATCCTACCCAGAACGGCGGGGAGCCCGCCTGGACGATCGACGAGGTGCCCCTGGAGTGGTGCATCGGAAACGGTGTCAAGATGGACTTTTCCGACAAACCGGACGGGTACAAGATCACCGCAGGGGACGTGGAGTCGTATTTCCGCAAGGCGGGATACGAGCCCAAAGAGGGCGACATCGTCCTGCTCCAGACCGGAGCCTCCTCCCGCTGGGGAAAGCCCGAATACTTGACCGCCGGGCCCGGCATGAGTTATGGAGCGACCCTGTGGCTCCTCGAACGGGGGGTCAAGGTCGTCGGGACGGACGGATGGAGCTGGGACGTGCCTCTGCCCTTCGAAGGGGAGGAGTTCTCCAGGACCGGAGATGCTTCGATCATCTGGGAGGCGCACCGGGCCGGGAGGGAGAAGACGTACTGCCATATCGAAAAGCTCACCAACCTGGAGAGGCTTCCGTTTTCCGGATATACCGTCAGCTGCCTTCCCGTGAGTATCAAGAAGGCCTCCGCGGGATGGTGCCGGGCCGTTGCGATACTGGATTGAAGGTTTCCGGAGCCTTGAGCTCACGGTTCTATGTCTGATCACCGAAGCCACTAAGGAGATATTCCATGGCAGCCACTACGATATTTTTGGTCATGTTCATCCTGTTCTCCGCGGTCCTGGTCGGGGCCGGCATCTATTCGAAGCGCTGGGTTTCGGAATCCTCCGATTTCATCTTGGCCGGACGGGAGGTCTCAACGTTCATCAACATGATGGGGGTTTGCGCGATCGGTTTCGCGGGAACCACCATCGCTCTGGCCCCTGGATTTACAGTTCTACTGGGCTTCGGTGCTTCCGCTATGTGGGGATTGATCTACTGTGTCTGCGGGCTCATGTTGTTCGGAATCCTTTTCGCGGGATTTATCCGCAAGTGCGGGGCCCAGACCCTGCCCGAGTATCTCGAGATGCGGTATTCGGGAAAAGTCCGATCTGTTGTGGCGATCACTAGCGTCATCGGAATGACCGGAATCCTGGCCAACAACATCGTTTCCTGCGCGAACACGATCACGGGCTTTACGGGATGGAACCAGACCTTGATCATCGCCGTGATCTTTCTCATCATCATCGCCTTCACCTTTATCTCGGGACTCTGGGCCGCCACGATTACGGATTTTTTCCAGGTGACGATCGGTGTGGTCGCGGTTCCCCTGCTTCTTACTCTGCTGGTCCGAAAGTACGGCGGATTCGACGCGATAAATGCCGCATGGAAAGGCGGCGATTTTACGGCGGCGGGTATCGGCGGAGCCCGGCTCGCCGGATTGAAGCTCACCTATCCCTCGATCCTGAATTTCATAATCCTTTTCGCCGCGGCGCTCGTGTGGGGAAATAACTATTACTGGATGAAGGTAGCATCCTGCCGGAGCGAAAAAGTCGCCCGGAATTCTTTCGTTCTAGCCGCGATCATCCTCATCGTCGTGTTCATGCTTCCCCTGGGGCTCGTCGGTGCCTACGCGGGCGGATTCTTCGGTTCGGCGTTCCTCCCCGGAGGAGGCAAGCTCCCCCAGACGGCGGCGTACGGGGTGATCGTAAAAGTTTTTGTGCCCATCCTTGGCTCGTTCTTCGTCATCGGAGCCGTGGCGGCTTCCATCTCCACCGCGTCCACAGCTGCCCTCGGCGCATCGGCGGTCGCCACCCGGGATATTTACCAACGGCTTATCAACCCCAACGCGGACGTCAAGCAGGGGCTCCGGGCTTCCAAGATGATCATGGTGGCCATCGGCCTCCTGACCTGGCTGTTGTGCCAGTTCCCAGGCGGTCCGACGTACCTCTTCGCGTTTTCGAACTGCTGGCTCGTGCCTCCCGCCATCCTGCTCGGACTCGGAGCGTTCTGGCCCAAGTTCAACACCCGCGGCGCGCTGTGGGGCGCTATCGCGGGGATGACCACGATGGTGATCTTCACCGTGCTCGGCGACGTTCTCAAGGTGTACGTGGTGAACAAGTACATCTACCTAGCGACCCTCGGTTTCATCGTCACCTTGGTCGTGGCGATCCTGGCCGCGTTGACCGCGAAGGCGAAGTATTACGGGGAGGCCGGATGGGAGCGCGTACCGACGGAATCCAATCGCAAGGATGTAAAGCTGAGCGAGAATGACATCAAGGTGCTTTCCCTGATCCGCCTGGGTCACCTGTACATGGCGGACATTACGGATGCGTTGGGCGTGGATTCCAAGACGTCCACGGCCTCCATCGAGAATCTCGACCAGGGCGGGTACATCGTCCGGGAGGGCATGTTCGGTTCCAGGTTCTACACCTTTTCCATCACCGAGAAAGGCCGCAAGGCCCTCCCCGCCTCTTCGGGTTCCGAGGCGGAGATGGCGGACGCGGGACTTTCCCCGCTCTACGTCGAGCTTCTGGGGATTTTGAAGAACACCCCGGAGAAGCAGGCGGAGTTCGTCAAGCGGCACGGGATCAAGTCCATGCACATGGCGGCGATCTCGGCCCATCTCACTCGCCAGGGATACATCATCGAAGGCGGACTTTTTAAGCGCAGGCTTCGGCTCACCGATAAAGGCGCGGCGGCAGTAGCTAAATACGCAGCCTAGGCATCCCGGCCTCTGGCCGGCCGCCTTCGAGGGGTTCATTGTTCCCTTCGGAGGCGGTTGGTATACTGCGATCCTGCAGGGGGAAACCAGGTTGGTAAATAATCTCGCTTACGACGACGCGATGGAGTTCATCAACGGTCTCGCCATGGCCGTACTCGATAAGAACGGCAATTACACCTTCGTGAGCGAGGGCTGGGAGAAGTACACCGGGTTCAGGGCGGAAGAAGTCCTCGGAAGGCGGGTTTGGGACGTTATACCGGAAACTTTTGCGGGCGAGGTGCTTCGGACCGGAAAACCAGTGGTGGGGAAACCAGTCTGGCGACGAAACGTTCCCGCGTTCACCACCTATTTCCCTCGATTCGCCGACGACGGATCCGTGGACGGGGTTTTTCTATACGTCATCGTGAACGGCATGAGCGACGCCCGCCAGCTGACGGATCAGATCAACGCGCTGTCCAGCGAGCTGGAGTACTATAAGCACGAGCTCTCTAGGGAGCGAGGGGCGAAGTACGGGCTGGACAGCATTATCGGCACGAGCGACGCGATCCTCGGCCTCAAGGAGAAGATCGCGCAAGCCGCGCGGTTCTCCTCGACGGTCCTGATAGAAGGGGAGACCGGTTGCGGAAAGGAGCTCATCGCCCACGCGATTCACGCCCTAAGCCCCCGCAAGATGTGCAACTTCGTTCGGGTGAACTGCTCGGCGATCCCCGCGGATCTCATGGAATCCGAATTTTTCGGGTACGCGGCCGGGGCATTCACGGGGGCCTCTCGGAACGGGAAAACGGGCCGCTTCGCCATAGCAGACGGCGGATCCATCTTCCTGGACGAGATCAATCTTTTGACTCCGGCCCTGCAGCCGAAATTTCTTCGGGTTCTCCAGGAAATGGAGATTGATCCGGTCGGGGGTGACAAGAGCGTACCCGTCGATGTCCGAGTCATCGCCGCGTCGAGCGTCCCGCTTGAGCAGCTCGTCGAGGCGGGTCAGTTTCGGAGCGACCTCTATTTCCGCCTTAGTATTATCAAAATAACAGCTCCGCCCTTGCGCGAGCATCTTGAGGATATTCCCATTCTGGTGGAGCATTTGATCAAGAATCTTAATTTTAAACTGGGAATGGCCATTGAGGGGATCGCTCCCTCAATGATGGAGCTCCTCTTGCAGTACGACTGGCCCGGCAATATCCGGGAGCTCCGGAACGCCGTGGAAAGCGCTATGAACATGGCGGAATCGCCGGTGCTCCAAGAGAAGGATTTCAACCAGCTCATTCTGCGCATGAGAGCTCGCGGACGATGCGTTCCCCGCGGGCAATCCTACTACAATCTGAAGTCGGCTAGAAACAACCTGGAGAGGGAGCTCGTCCGGGACGCGCTGTGCGCGGCGGGCGGCAACCGGGTCAAGGCCGCCGCGTTGCTGGGTATTTCCAGGAACGTGCTCTACGAGAAACTAGAACGCTACAATTTGAAGGAACCGGGAGTTGTATATGGCAGAGTTGCTAGACGCGGTGGTCGTAGCCTATGGAAGGACGGCCTGCGCGAAGGCTAGGAAGGGATCCTTCCGTGACCTGCATCCGGTGGATTTCGGAGCTCAGGCGCTGCGGGGCCTCGTGGATCGGCTTGCGGGCCTGGATCCAGGAGAGATCGACGACGTTATCGTCGGATGCGCTATGCCGTACGGGGTCCAGGGGTGGAACATCTCCCGCCTGATTCTCCAGCGTGCGGGTTTCCCGGACCGCGTGACTTCCCAGACCGTAAATAGATTTTGCTCGTCAGGATTGCAGACCATCGCACTGGCCTCCAACGCCATCCGGTGCGGAGAGGCATCCATCATTGTGGCCGGGGGAGTGGAATCCATGAGCATGGTTCCCATGGCTCCTTCCCCGGAGACCTTCGAGCCTTGGCTCGCGAAGAATCGGCCTGAGGCGTACATGGACATGGGGCTGACGGCCGAGAACGTTGCCGAGAGATTCTCCGTTACCCGGGAGGATATGGACCAGCTGGCCCTGGAAAGCCACCGCCGCGCCCTGGACGCCTGGGATCAGGGCCGCTTCGAGGGGCAGATATTGCCTGTAGTCCGCAGGGAGGAAGACGGCTCGACGTGGGCGATCCTCCGGGATGAGGGTATGCGGGCCGATACGAGCATGGAGAGCCTCTCGGCCTTGGTCCCCTGTTTTAAGGAAGGAGGCAGAGTGACAGCCGGGAATTCCTCCCAGATGACGGACGGGGCAGCCTTCCTCGTGCTGATGGATTCCCGAAGGGCTGAAAAACTAGGACTCCGACCCGTTGCCCGCCTTCTGGGGTATTCGACGGCCGGAGTCCCGCCGGAGTACATGGGCATTGGTCCTGTTGAGGCCGTCCCTAAAGTTCTCGAGAAGGTAGGACTCCGCCTCGAGCAGATCGACGTAATCGAACTCAACGAGGCGTTCGCTTCTCAGGCTGTAGCGTGCATGCGGGCTCTCGGGATGGATCCCGCCGTGGTGAATCCCTGGGGCGGCGCTATAGCTCTCGGTCATCCCCTGGGCGCCTCGGGCGCGATTTTAACCTGCAAGGCGCTAGCGTTTCTGGAAGAGACACGGAACAGATATGGGCTGGTCACGATGTGCGTCGGCGGCGGTATGGGAGCTGCCGGTGTATTCGAACGACTTTGAACCGGCATACGCCGGAGGAGAGCATGATGGGAGATTTGACGAATAAGAGAATCATTACGGTTGCGACCACGGGTGCCTGGCCGACCAAGGAAAACAATCCGGGCGTACCTCTCCAACCCGCGGAGATAGCCGAGGACATCTACACCTGCTGGAAAGCTGGAGCTTCGATCTGCCATATTCACGTCCGAGACGATCTGGGCCGGGCTTCCATGTCATTCGACAAGTTCGCGGAGACCCTGCGGCTCCTGAAGCGCCACGAGGACTGCGACATTGTATTAAACCTGACCACGTCCGGGGGAATCAATCTCAACGAAGAAGATCGATGCCGGCCTTTCTATGAACTCAAGCCGGAGCTGGCATCCTTCGACTGTGGTTCCATGAACTGGCAGCACTCCGCGGTATTCGAGAACCACCCGAAATTCCTGGAGAAGATCGGCCTCATGATGCAGGAAGCGGGTGTGAAGCCTGAGATCGAGGCCTTCGACGCTGGCATGATCTACAATGCGGGATATTACCTCAAAAAGGGGATCCTCAAGGCTCCGCTCCATTTCCAGTTTTGCATGGGAGTCCCAGGTGGTATCCGGGGAAGCGTGAAGAATCTCGTCTTTATGAAAAATGTGATGGACGAAGTCGCTCCTGGATCCACATGGTCGACGTTCGGCGTGGGCGCGTCCGCGATGGAGATTCTTTATGCCGGGATAGCTCTAGGCGGGCACGTGCGGGTCGGGATGGAAGACAACGTGTTCTACTCGAAGGGTATCCTCGCGGAGAGCAATGCCCAGTTTGTATCCCGCGCGAAACGGCTGATCGAGGAGTTCGGGTGCGAGGCCGCGACGCCTTCCGAAGCCCGAGAGATCCTGGGGCTTCGCCGCTGAACCCGCGGACGGATGCCCTCATGCGGACCCGAACCGGGACCCGAGTGACCCGGTCCGGTCCGCCCATCCTTACCTCACCCCCACCACTTCCATCTCGAAGACCAGGAACGCGTTCGGGGGGATGACCCCATTCCCCGCTCCCGCCGGGCCGTAGCCCAGCTCCGGGGGTATGGCCACCAGCCGACGCTCGCCCTTCTTCATGTCCAGGAGGGTCAGGTCCCAACCGAGGATCACCTGGCCGGTCCCCACCTCCAGCTCCAGGGGGCCGCCGTGCAGGCGGGAGGCGTCGAAGGTCTTGCCGTTGGTCAGCATTCCCGTGTAGTCGACCTTGGCCAAATCCCCGTGGGCCAGCTTGGGTCCCGAGCCTTCCTTTAGCACCTTCCACCGGAGTCCCCGGGGGCCCTCGGAGAGGCCCGGCCATTTGGCGTCGATCCGGGCGGCCTCCTCGGCCCGGGCCGACTGTAGCTCTTCCTGCAGCTTCGCGACTCTGCGTTCGTACAGGGAATTCCACAGGGTCTGGTCGGCCTTGTACCCCGACCAGGCCGCTCCGATCCGGAGGATTTCCACCTTCTCCATGCGGTCGCCCTGCTGGATGGAATCAACCACGGACTGGCCTTCCACGACCCGGCCGAAGACCGAGTAGCCCCCGTCCAGCCAGGGCGCGGCCTTGTGGGTTATGTAGAACTGGGAACCGTTCGTATGGGGCCCGGCATTGGCCATGGCCAGGACGCCCGGTCCGTCGTGACGGAGGCTCGGATCCGTCTCGTTCGGGAAGCGGTAGCCCGGTTCCCCGGAACCGTTCCCCGCTGGGTCCCCGCCCTGGATCATGAAGTCCTTCACCACTCGGTGGAAGGTGAGGCCGTCGTAGAAAGGTTTTCCCGCGGCGGCGTCCAGGGTGCCTTCCGCCAGTCCCACGAAGTTGGCGACCGTCAGGGGGGCCTTCTCGGCCTCCAGGCGCAGCAGTATCTCGCCTCGGTTCGTGGTGATGCGGGCATAGAGGCCCTCGGAAAGCTCCTTGCGAGGCTGGCAGGAGCTCATGGTAACGGCAACGGCCGCCAGGGCCAGGGAAAGCCGGGCTCGGATGGTGATCGGATGGCGCATGGTTCCTCCGGGGGGAATCTTGGCGAACCGAGCGGGCTTTGGCAAGATCTCGCGGGTGGTACGAAGCTTGTGATGGGCTGAAGTTGGTGTAAGGCCCTTGTGATACGAAGCTTGTCCCGGCTCTCCTTGTCCCGGGGCGATTCCCGTGCTAACCTCCAGGTCGAGGTCCTCCTCCCATGAAACTGACCACCCGGCTCCTCATTCTCCTCTTCCTGAGCGTCCTCGTGCCCCTGCTGGGCCTGTCGTTCCTCCTTCGGGACGAGGTTACGGCGAGTATCCTCAAGGAAAAGGAGGACAAGCTCTTCGGGCTGGCCCGCCAGCTGGATCGGCACCTTTCGGGAACCTTCGAGGACATTCTCCGGGAGGAGGGGGCCCTGGACGCCCCCCGGGATCGAAAGATAGAGGTCCTGAACAAGCGCCTCCGGGAGATCACGGACTTCGTGGCCTCCGGGAACGACGGTGTGGGGGTGGGGTACTACAGCCGGGATCTGGACGCCATCCTGACCTACGGCCCCAGCGACCAGTTCCAGTACACGGTCGGCCAGGCGATCTCCCGTTCCCATCGGGGCCGGGAGGTCATGGATACGGGCAGGCCTCTCGTCCAGCAGGGCCACCTGGTTCGGGGCAATATCCTGAACTGCATGTGGCCCGTGATCCGGGAGGGGCGCACGATCGGGTATATTTGGTCCAACGAGACGGTGGATCAGATTTCGAGCCAGCTCGCTCCGATCCTTCGCCGGGTGTACGGGATCGTCCTGCTCATCTTCCTGCTCATTTACGCCAGCGTAACGGTCTCGACACAGACGCTCCTGGACAAGATCTACCGGATCAAGAAGGGTATCGAGGGGCTCTTCGAGGCTCCCACCCGGCACATCCCGCCGGTCCGGGGCGAGCTGTCCGTGATCGTCCAGACGATCAACGAGCTCGTAGACAACATGAACCTCATCAAGTGCTACAACAAGAGCATCCTGGAGGGCGTGTCCGACGGGGTCCTGGCGGTTTCCCTGGACGGCCGGGTCTCCCGGGCCAACCGGGCGTTCTACCGCCTCTTCCCGGAGCACTCCGACGCGACCCTTCTGGGCCGGGAGGCCCGGGAGGTCTTCGGCCCGGGGATCCGCGGGCTGATCGAGTCGGGGCTCGACGAGCCGGAGCCCGCGCCGGCCCGGGAGATACCCGCGGACGGCCGGATCCTGGAGGCCTACGGAAACCGGATGATCGGGGAGGACGGGGAACGCTTGGGCGCTGTCTTCGTCTTCCGGGACGTGACCCTGGCCCGGCGCTACGACCGGGAGGTCCAGGAGAAGGAGCGAGCCGTGGCCCTGGGTCGGATGGCCCTGGGGGTGGTGCACGAGGTCAAGAACCCCCTTACCTCCGTGAAGGGCTTTGCCCAGCTGCTCCAGCGGCCCGGGATCGGGGAGGAGAAGAAGGCCGAGTATGTCCGGTTGATCGACTCGGAGCTGAACCGGGTCAACCGTCTATTGAACGAGATGCTCGCCTATGGAGGCACCAGCCGCCTCGAGCTCCGGGACTGCGATCTTCGTTCGATCCTCGAGGACCGGGTGGAGAACTGCGAATGGTGCGCGTCGGCGCGGCCGGAAATCCGCGCCCGGACCCCGGGTCCCTTCCTGGCCCGGGCGGACGCCTTCAAGCTGGCCCAGGTCTTCGACAATCTCCTCAAGAACTCATCGGAGGCGGTGGCCGCGAAGGGCGCAGGACGGGTTGTCGCGATACTTCGGGAGGGGCAGGGGGACATCGTCCTGGATTTCGTGGACACGGGCTGCGGGATCCGGTCGGAGGACCTGGACAAGATCGGGAGCCCTCTCTTCTCCACCAAGCGGGACGGGGCGGGCCTGGGGTTGGCCATCAGCCGGAAGATCCTGGAAGCCCACGGGGGGAGTCTGTCGATCCAATCCCGGCAGGGATTCTACACCAAGGTACGGCTGCGCCTGCCCCGAGCCGGCGCGGCCCGGGCGGTTCCCGCATGAAGTATAAGATCCTGGTCTGCGACGACGAGCGGAACGTCCGGGTATTCCTCCGGGACCTCCTGGTCCTGGAGGGCTTCGACGTGGTGGAGGCGGATTCCGGGAAGGCCGCGGTGGAGGCCGCCCGGACGGCCAAGCCCGACCTCTGCATCCTGGACCTCAAGCTCCCGGACTGCAGCGGAACGGACATCATCCCGGACTTGAAGGCAGCCCGCCCCTTCCTGGCGGTCATCGTGATCACCGCCCTGGGTACCGTGGACAACGCGGTCCTGTCCATGAAAGCCGGGGCCTACGACTTCATCACCAAACCCTTCGACGTGGACACGGTGGTGCTGGCGGTTCGGCGGGCGGCGGACTTCGTCAGCGTGAGCAAGGAGAACACGGTCCTTCGGAACCTCCACAAAAACCGGATATACTTCGAGGACTTCATCGGGGACTGTCCGGCCGTCCAATCCATCAAGGGCCTCATCCCCAAGCTGGCCTTCGCGGACGTCCCCATCCTGATCACGGGAGAGACCGGCACGGGCAAGAACGTCCTGGCCAAGCAGATCCATTTCTCCCTGTCCGGCCCGGAATCCCCCTTGGTGTACGCGAACTGTTCCAGCATTCCCGCGGCCCTCTTCGAGTCCGAGCTCTTCGGCCACGAGAAGGGGGCCTTCACGGGGGCGGCGGCGCTCAAGAAAGGTCGGGTGGAGAGCGCGGACGGGGGCACTCTTCTTCTGGACGAGATCACCGAGATACCCTACGAGATCCAGGCCAAGCTCCTGGACTTCCTCCAGGAACGGACCTTCTACCGAGTGGGGGGCGTCAAACCCCTTTCGGTGCAGATCCGCATCATCGCCCTGACCAACAAGAACCTCCAGGACGAGATCCAGGCGGGGCGCTTCCGCAAGGACCTCTTTTACCGCCTGAACGTCATCCACTTCCACATTCCGCCCCTGCGGGAACGGGGCGACGACGTCCGCCTGATCTGCGAATACCTTCTGCCCCTGTTGCGGAAGAAGTACAACGCCCCGGACATCGGCCTGTCCGAGGAAGCCCTGGAGGTGATCGCCTCGTATCCCTGGCCCGGGAACGTCCGGGAGCTCAAGAATGCCCTGGAGCGGGCGTTCATATGCGCGGACGGCGGCGTCATCGGGGCCCGGGACCTCATCCTGGAGGAGCCGGATCGCAGGGCGGACAAGCAGTCCCTGAAAGGTCTAATGGACGAGTTCGAGCGGGATGTCATCCTGAGGCGCCTAGCCTTCTTCCGGGGCAACCGTACCCGCACCGCCGAAGATCTGGGGATCTCCCTGCGGAACCTCCAGTACAAACTCGAGAAGTTCCAGATCCGAGGCTAGGGGTCCGCCGGGTTTTCTTCGGCCGCGCAAGATTTTGCGCGGTATATGACGAATCTTGCATTCCCGCGGCATCCGCGGGGTGTGTCCCGAAGGGGCCCGGATTGTCCCGGACGGAAGCCCGAGGCTCCTGCGGGTCCCGACACCCGGGCCGGAAGGGGGCTTTAGCCCCTTCCGGGGCGGTTTTCGGCCTCCCGTCCCGTCGCGGCAGACGGATCCGGGGTTAAACCAGCTTTGGCACGGAATCTGCTTTATATTCGGCAACCAATCTCAAGAGGAGGCCGTATGATCCGGGCTCTAGGCAATTTCTTTACCAAGATCGCGAAAAAGTGGATTCCCGACGCGTTCATCTTCGCGATCATTCTGACCATCCTGGTGTTCGTGCTGGGCATGGTGATCCAGGGCAAGTCCTTCATCGACATGACCTCGTACTGGGGCGGCGGGATGTGGAGCCTGCTGGGCTTCTCCATGCAGATGGTCCTGGTCCTGGTCACGGGCAGCGCCTTGGCCATCTCCAAGCCGGTCCAAAAGGTCCTGAAGACCATCGCCAAGGCGGCGAACACCCCCGCCAAGGCCATCGCCATCGTCGCCCTGGTGATGGGAGTCGGCTGCTGGCTCAACTGGGGCTTCGGGCTCATCATCAGCGCCATCCTGGCCAAGGAGATCGCCAAGGTGACGAAGGGGATCCACTACCCCCTGCTGGTCGCCAGCTCCTATTCCGGCTTCGTCCTCTGGCACGCGGGACTCTCCGGGTCCATCCCCCTGTCCATCGCCGGCAAGAACGCGGTCATGGAGAAATTCGCCGAGGGTGCGATCATCCCGACCAACGAGACGATCTTCTCCGTCCAGACCCTGGTCATCGTGATCGTTCTGCTGGTGACGATTCCCCTGATCAACGTCCTCATGATGCCCAAGAAGAAGGAAGAGATCGTGGAGATCGATCCCTCCATCTTCGCGGACGACGAGAAGGAGGAGACGGTCGCCAAGTCCTTCAAGGAGATGACTCCGGCGGAAAAGACCGAGAACTCCTTCGTCCTTGCCCTCATCGTGGGCGTGGTCGGCATCATATACGCGGTCCGGTACCTGGTGAAGGGCGGATCCCTCTCCCTGGACGTGGTCAATTTCATTTTCCTCATCCTGGGTCTGCTCATGCACAAGACCCCGATCAACTACGTGAAGGCCGTGGACAAGTCCGTGCGGACCGCCGGCGGCATCGTCCTCCAGTTCCCCTTCTACGCGGGGATCATGGGCATGATGGTCAGCTCCGGCCTGGCCGCCACCTTCTCCAACTGGTTCGTCTCCGTGTCCACCCCCAAGACCTTCCAGCTCTTCACCTACTGGTCCGCGGGCTTGGTGAACATGTTCGTGCCCTCCGGCGGCGGCCAGTGGGCCGTCCAGGGCCCGATCATGATGCCCGCCGCCAAGGCCCTCGGTGTTTCCTACGCCCGGGCCGCGATGGGCATCGCCTGGGGCGACGCCTGGACCAACATGATCCAGCCCTTCTGGGCCCTGCCCCTCCTGGCGGTGGCCAAGCTGAACATCAAGGACATCATGGGCTATACCACCGTGATCCTGCTCTGGGCGGGCATCATCACCTCCCTGGGAATGCTCTTCCTCTGACCCCCGTCGCTTGACTCCGGGTCCGGCGGCGCGCCCCGCCGGATCCGGTTTCCTCCCGGCATACGGCTCGATTCAAACCCATACCTCTAAGGCCGGCCCGCCGGGAGGCCGCCCGAGGCGCGGAGGATGCTTGGCAGGTTGTTGAGAGACTCGAGGCATTTCGACAACTGAGGCTTTTCCAAAGCCCAGGGGGTTTTGAAAAAGCCACCTTACTCTGTTCGATCATCGGGAGTGAACGACATGGTAGCGAAACCGATTATCACGGCCGAGGAGGCCGTGGAACTGATCAAGGAAGGCGATACGGTCATGGTCGGCGGCTTTCTGGGCTGCGGATCCCCCGCCGGCCTCATCGAGGCCCTGGAGAAGAAGGGGACGAAAAACCTGACCTTGGTCTGCAACGACACGGCCTTCCATAACTTCAAGACCGGGACCTGCACCCATGTGGCCAAGCTGGTGGCCAAGAAGCAGTTTCGTAGGATCGTGGTCTCCCACATCGGCACGAACCAGGAGACCCAGCGGCAGATGAACGAGGGGGAAACCGAGGTCGTCCTGGTGCCCCAGGGCACCCTGGCGGAGCGCATACGCGCCGCCGGCGCGGGATTGGGCGGAATCCTGACTCCCACCGGCGTGGGAACCGAAGTCCAGGAGGGCAAGCAGGTCCTGGATGTGGACGGCCGGAGGTTCCTGCTGGAGAAGGCCCTTCCCGGGGACGTGGCGCTCCTGAAGGCCAAAAAGGCGGACAAGGCCGGCAACCTGATCTACGACAAGGCCGCCCGAAACTTCAACCCCCTCATGGCCATGGCCTGCACGACCGTGATCGTGGAAGCGGACGAGATCGTAGAGATCGGCCAGATTGATCCCGAGATCGTGGTGACCCCCTCGGTTCTCGTACAGTACCTGGTCCGGTCCAAGAAGTAGGGAGGGACGCCATGGAATACACAGCCAACAAGGAAGTCATAGCCAAGCGGATCGCCCGGATCTTCAAGGACGGCGATGTGGTCAACCTCGGGATCGGTCTGCCGACTCTGGTGGGCAACTATATTCCTGCGGGAGTGACCATCGTGCTCCAGTCGGAGAACGGGTTCTTGGGCTTGGGGCCCGCGCCGGAGCCCGGAAAGGAAGACCCGGCCCTGGTGAACGCCGGAGGCGGCTTTGTGACGATCCTGCCGGGCGGGGCCTTCTTCGATTCCGCCATGAGCTTCGCGATCATCCGGGGCGGCCACGTGGACGCCACGGTCCTGGGGGTTCTCGAGGTGGACCAACAGGGCAACCTGGCCAACTACAAGATCCCCGGCAAGCTGGTCCCCGGCATGGGAGGGGCCATGGATCTGACCGTGGGAGCCAAGACCGTCGTGGCCGCCACGGAGCACTTCGACAAGACCGGGGCCTCCAAGCTCCTGCGGAAATGCAGGCTGCCCCTGACCGCCGCGAACCAGGTGGACTTCGTCTGCACGGACGTCGGATTCTTCGAGGTGAAAAACGGAGCCTTCGTCCTAAAGGAGTATTTCAAGCCCTACACGGTGGACTTCATCCTGCAGCGGACCGACGCGGACATCGTTGTGGACAAGGACTGCAGGGAAGTGGATCTACTCTAGCGGATCCGGGCGGCCCGGGGCATCCCCGGGCGCAGTCCGGCGATCGAACTATCAGGAGAATTGAATGAGCAAGACAAGCATAGTCGGCGCCTACAACACGGCGTTCGGCTCCTTCGTGAAGAAGAACAAGGAAACCAAGGAAGTCACGGATCTCAAAAGCATCTACGAGTTGATCGAGGAGGCCGGCAAGGGAGCCCTCGCGGACGCCGGAATCGAAGCGGAACGGGTGGGAGGCATCTGGGTGGGCTCCTGCTCGCCCTCCCTCTTCGCCAACCAGGAGCACCTTGCGCCCAACGCCCTGGAGGTGAATCCCGAGGCCCTCCGCTTCAAGCCCACGTATCGGGTGGAGGACGCCTGCGCCTCCTCCTCCGCGGCCCTGTACAGCGCGGTCTATGCCGTGGAGGCGGGGCGCTGCGACGTCGCCCTGGTCATCGGGGTGGAGAAGATGAACCTCCTGGACACCAAGGGGGTGACCCACGCCCTGGCCTGCTCCTCCCACTGGCCCACCGAGGGTGGGACGGGCATGACCTTCCCGGCCCTCTTCGCGGAGTACGCCAAGGGCTACCGGGACCACTACAAGATCTCCGGGAAGAAGCTCGCGGAGATGCTGGCCGCCGTGGCCGCCCTCTGCTACCGCAACGGCCTGGACAATCCCCTGGCCCACTTCGGCAAGGGCGGTCCCTCGGACAAGCTCGGCCTCGTCACCCCGGAGGCCATCCTGGGCCTTCCGGAGGACAAGAACCCGATGATCGCGGATCCCCTGCGCCTCCACGACTGTTCCCTGGTCACCGACGGAGCCGCGGCCCTGGTGGTCATGCGGACCGAGGAAGCCCGGAAGCGCGGTAGACCGGCGGTGGAGATAGCCGGGATCGGACATACGACGGAGCGGATGCCCATCAAGGTACGGCCGAACATGTACGAGCTCATGGCCGGCAAGGAGGCCGTCCGCCGGGCCTTCGCGGAGGCGGGGATCTCCTCCAAGGACATCGACGTCGCGGAGGTGCACGACTGCTTCACCATCAACCAGATCCTCTGCACCGAGGCCCTGGGGCTTTCCGGGGACGGCAAGGGCGGGGACGACTACCTGGCCGGCCGCTTCGGCCGGGACGACAAGGTCTGCGTGAACCTGTCCGGGGGCCTCAAGGCCAAGGGGCACCCCGTGGGCGCCACCGGTGCCTCCATGCACGCTCTGCTCTATAAACAGCTGACCGGGCACCCCATCGGGGCCGCGCCCTCCAAGGGCACGCCCCGGGTGGGTGCGGTGCTCAACGTGGGAGGCTCCTCGGTGACCAACTGCGTGACCGTCCTGCGGGCCCTGTCGTAAGCTTTCCGGACTCAACCACGGAGGGAAGAAGAGCGGGAAAAATCGCCGAAGCTCACTTCGGCGCTGCGAGGCCTGCACTGCAGGCCTCGCGCCCTCCGTGTTCTCCGTGGTAAAATCCAGAAAACTGCGGGGGGCGGGCATGGAAGAATACCGAAGGCCGAGCTGGGACGAGTACTTCATGGAGGTGGCCAACGCGATAGCCAAGCGGGCAACCTGCGATCGAGGCCGCTCGGGCTGCGTGATAGCCCGGGACAACCAGGTCCTGGCCACGGGCTACGTGGGGGCCCCCGCGGGCCTGCCCCACTGCGACGAAGCGGGCCATCAGCTCAAGCAGATGGTCCACGAGGACGGCACTACCACCACCCACTGCGTCCGCTCCGTCCATGCGGAGCAGAACGCCATCTGCCAGGCCGCCAAGAACGGGGTGGCCATCAAGGGGGCCACCCTCTACTGCCGCATGACACCCTGCAGGACCTGCGCCATGATGATCATCAACTGCGGCATCCTGCGGGTGGTCTGCGAGCGGAAGTACCACGCCGGCGCGGAAAGCGAGGCCATGTTCAAGGCCGCCGGCGTCAAGCTCGAGTACGTCCACGAGGAAGTGGAGAAGTACGAAAAGCAGTAGCGCGATCCGCTCCGCGGCTCGCACGGCTTGATCCCCCCGCCTTCCATCGGTATGTTGGAAAGGTGAGCATTCGAATCCTGTATATCTCCGAGATCGTCGGGAAAACCGGCGTCTTCGTGGTCAAGAATCTCCTTCCGGGCCTTAGAAGGGACCTCAAGCCCGATCTCGTAGTGGCCTGCGCGGACGGGGCCACCGGAGGAGCCGGACTGGGCCGGGCCCATGCGGCCTACCTGCGGAAGCTGGGGGCGGACATCCTGACCACCGGGGAGCGGGGGTTCTATAAAAAGGACATCGTAGAGCTCTTCCCCAAGACGTCCTGGCTTCTCCGGCCCGCCAACTATCCCTACGGGGTGCCCGGGCACGGCTGGAAAGTCTTCGCCGCGGGGCAGGAAAAGATAGCGGTGCTCACCCTATTGGGGCAGGCGGGGTTTCCCCGGACCCACTTGTCCAACCCCTTTCTCCTGGTCGACGACCTGCTGCCGAGGCTTAGGCAGGAGACTCCCGTAGTGTTCGTGGAGTTCCACGCCGCCACGACGGCGGAGAAGATAACGATGGCGGCCCACCTGGACGGCCGGGTCACGGCGGTTATCGGGGCCCACACCCGGGTTCCCACCGCGGATGCCCGGATATCCCCCAAGGGAACGGCGGCGCTGACCGACGCGGGCCGAACGGGAACCTTCCTGTCCGTGGGAGGGATGGATCCCGCCGGCCGGGTGCGGGAGTATCTCTCGGGGATTCCCGAGTGGACCCGGGACGGAGGCGAGGCCCTGGAGCTTCAGGGTTGCCTGGTGGAAGCGGATGAAGCGGGGAAGGCGCTCTCCCTGGAGACCCTTCGAGTACCCTGCAAGGAGGTCATGGTTGAGAGAACAAGGAACGACGACGAGGATTGACGGGTCCGTGGTGACCCTTCGGATAGACCTGGAGGCGAACTGCGCGGGCTGCATGAACAAGGAAGGCTGCGGACTGGCGGGAAGCCTCATGAAGGCTCGGGATCCCGGCGGTCTCGTAAAGGCCCCGGGTCAGAGGGTGGAGGTCGAGATCTCCTCGGGGGCCCAGGCAGCGGGGGCTTTCTGGCTCCTGGGTCTGCCCCTGGCCCTCTTCGGGGCGGGGTACGCCGCCGGCTCGGCCCTGTTCCCCGCCTCCGGGGAGGGACCCGCGGCTCTCCTGGGGATCGGGGGCTTCGCGCTGGGGATCCTGGCGGCCTTCCTGTTGAAGCGCGGAACCCGGACCGCTTCCCTGCCCGTGGTGACGAGGGTCCTGGAGCCCTCCTATGCGGCGGCGTTCCCTTCGGATCCCTCCTACGCCGAGGCCGGAGACCCCGTCTAGCAGCCGTACCGACTACAAGAGGACCTTGGATGCCACCTCCTCCGCCGCGGCCTTTCCCAGCAGGGCCCGGATGACCGCGGCGGAGAACTCGCCCGCGCACCCCGCCGCCCGGGAGGTGATCAGGTTGCCGTCCTCCACCACTCTCTCGGCCACGAAGGTTCCCCCGCACGATTCGCTCTCCAGGCCCGGATAGCAGGTGAACCTCCGGCCCGTAAGGATTCCGCAGTGCCTGCCCAGCACCCAGACCGGGGCCGCGCAGATGGAGGCGGTCAGGCGGCCCTCCCGGAAGTGTTTCACGATGAGGTTCCGGGCGCTCTCGTCCTTGCCGATGGCCTCGCAGCCCCGTCCGCCGGGCACGACCACCAGGTCGAAGGATCCCTCGAGGTCATCCGCCGCCAGGTCCGCGGTTAGGCGGATATCGTGGGCCCCCATCAAGTCCCGCTCGCCGATGCCCGCCACCACGACCTCGACCCCCGCCCGCCGCAGGTAGTCGATGGGGGTGACCGCCTCGACCTCCTCGGTTCCGTTGGCTATAAACACGACGGCTCGTTTCATACCACCTCCTTGCAGACACACTTCGAGTGTAGGTTCCCGGAGCCGCCCGCGCAACGGCCGGACCCCGTGAATCGGCTCGCCCCGGGTATCGGCAGGGCGCCTTGCCCGCTCGGCCGCGCGCTGCCGCACGGCGATTTGACCGCCCCCTTCGTGGACAACCGGGCGGGCCGGGAGTATACTCCTACCGTACCATTCCAACCACGCGCAAGGAGTCGACGTATGGATACTCGAAACGGGCTCGTGACCTTCGGACTGTTCGTGCTTCTATTCGCCTTCACCTTCGTCTTCAGCTTGGTCGCCTTGAGCGAGGACAATGTCGCCTACGGGATTCTCGCCCTCATCGGTTTCCTGGTGTGCATCGGCGCCAGCCTCTTCAACGGCGTCCTCGCGGCCCAGGAAGGGGCGGTGTTCGCGATCTGGTTCCGGAGCTACGCTGTCGTGGTGGGAATCCTCTTCGTGTGGTTCCTGACCCGAGTGGGAACCGCCTTCGGCTGGTGGTAAGCCGGCACCCCGCGCATCCTCCGCCGTCGGCTCTCCGCCCCGGCGGAGGTATCCGAGGATTTCTTCTCCCCCCACGCCCGTGACTCCGGAAGCCTCCCGGGCCGTCCTGCAGGCCGCCCGGGAACTCGCAGGCTCGAAGAGCCTCATCGCCTTCACCGGGGCGGGAATCTCCGTGGAGAGCGGGATTCCGCCGTTCCGCGGGGAGGGCGGAATCTGGACCCGGTACGACCCGGAAACCCTGGAGCTGGGCCGCTTCCTCCGGGACCCCGCGGCCGCCTGGCCCGCCATCCGGGAGATCTTCTACGAGTACACCTCCAAGGCCGAGCCGAACGACGCCCACCGGGTCCTGGCCCGCTGGGCGGCGGAGGGGCGGCTGGCCTTCCTGATCACCCAGAACATCGACGGGCTCCACGAGGCCGCGGGCTCCCGGGCCCTGGCGGAGTTCCACGGCTCCTGCCGGTACCTGGTCTGCCTCGCCTGCGGGGCCCGGGTCGAGGCCGAGCCGGCCCTCCTGGCGGATCTTCCGCCCCGCTGCCGGTGCGGAGGGATCTACAAGCCCGGCTTCGTCTTCTTCGGGGAAGGCATCCCCCGGTCCGCCTACGAGGCATCCTTCGCGGCCGCCGAGGCCGCGGACGCCTGCCTGGTCATCGGCAGCACCGGGGAGGTATATCCCGCCGCCGAGATCCCCCGGATCGTGAAGCGCCGGGGCGGCCTCGTGGTGGAGATCGACCCCGAGCCCACGGGGTTCACGGAGTCGGTCACGGACATCTTCATCCGGGCCGGGGCCTCGGAGGCGATGCGGGAACTGGACGCCGCCGTCCGGCAGCCTTGAATCTATAGCAGATATTATATATAAGCTCTTTTTTATGAACACGATCCGCCGCCGCCGTCTTCATTCCGGGGTCCGCTGGGCCCTCCTCCTGGGAGTCCTGGGCTGGATCACCTGGGAGTTCATCGCCCACGCCTACGTGAGCAAGGTCCACCCCTCGGTGCACGCCCTCTGCCCCCTCGGCGGCCTCGAGTCCCTTCTCGCCTGGATCGTCCGGGACGGGGCGACCCTCCCGAAGATCTTCTCCGCGACCCTGGGGCTCTTCTTCGTATCCGCGGGGATCTCGATCCTCTTCAAGAGATCCTTCTGCGGTTCCGTCTGTCCCCTCGGGACTCTCCAGGACCTGGCGGGGGTCCTGGGCCGGGCCGTGCTCGGGCGGAACCGGTTCCGGCTCCCCCCGGGGCCGGACCGGATTCTCCGCCTCCTCAAGTATCCGGTCCTGGTCCTGGCGGTCGCCTCCGCGTGGATCACCGGCACCCTGTGGATCCAGTCCTTCGACCCCTGGCCGGCCTACGCCCACCTCTTCAACCCCTCGGAGCTCTTCCCGACCTACGCGGTCGGGTTCGGGATCCTGGCGGCCTTCTTGGTCCTCTCGTTCTTCCTGGAGAGGGCCTTCTGCAAGTACCTCTGCCCCATGGGCGCGTTCACCGCGGTCCTCGGCCTGGCCTCGCCCTTCAAGGTGCGGCGGGACGCCGGGGCCTGCACGGACTGCGGCCTGTGCGACCGCGCCTGCCCCGTGAACTTGGAGGTGTCCGCGGCCGGAGCCGTGACGGACGCCGAGTGCCTGTCCTGCGGGGCCTGCGCCGCGGCCTGTCCCGCACCCGGGGCCCTGGGGATGGGTTTCTCCCGGAAACGGCCGATCCCCCCGGCCGCCGCCGTCGCCCTGGGGGCCGGGGCCTTCTTCCTCGGCGTCCTCGTGCTCCAGGCCCTCGGTTTCGACCGGGTGAGCGGGCGCCAGGAGCCCACCCTGCGGGAGCTCGCCCGGGACGCCGGGATGACCACGGCGGAATTCCGGGACGCCTACGGCCTTCCCTCCGGATTCTACGCGGGCGCCCGGGCGGGCGCCGTGGAGGACGCTATCCCCCTGTACAAGATGGCGGAGCTCAACGGAACGGATTCCGCCCGAATCAAGGAGGACCTGGGCCTGGATCCCGCCCTGCCCGACGACACCCCCTGGGGGGAGGCCTTCGGGGCGGTGACCCTGGGCCGGCTCGCCGAACTCAACGGCGTCACCCTGGAGGCGCTCAAGGCCTACTATTCCCTGCCGTCCTCGGCCGGTCCGGATACCCCGTGGAGGGACGTGCGGAAGGCCGCGGAAAAGGCGGCCGCCGCCTCGGGGGGCGGAGGAGGCCGGGGCGGCAGGGGAGGTGGAGGCGACCACTAGCCCGAATTTCTCACAATAAACAACGGGGTTTACCTTTTTTTCTTGTATAATATGTTGTACCACCAACAAATCTACAAGTTGAAAGGAAACCCCGTATGAATAC
>Ga0067045_1028576_pt1 | contig 30797 bp, 29 predicted proteins | sample TerdegcTABiofilm_FD_59184 | JGI IMG/M metagenome (GOLD analysis project Ga0067045, IMG submission 59184) | Combined Assembly of (Gp0054472, Gp0054536) Wastewater bioreactor microbial communities from Singapore -Terephthalate degrading...
ATGAATCACCGCCATTTTGCATTCCAGCTCCTTTGCCCGACACAGACAGTCAAAAGCGGTCTCGGTTCCTAACCGACTCATCCGCTCTGCCAGTCTCATTTCTTACCCCCGGGCTTCCGTCTACTCGGTGCCTTCCGCTTTGGGCTTGGGGTAGAAACCTTGCCGCCACCAGCCTTCCCTTTCGCCATATCATACAACTCCTTTGCCTTGGCGGCGATGTGCTCAGCCGAAACCTCAAACTCCCACATCAACTCCCAAGGCTGGCCCGACTCTCCAAACCGGTCTTTAACACCAATCGACCCGAACGCCAGTGGATGACCGTAGAGTTCCGGAGCGGTGTGCAGGACATAAGAAACCCGGTGCGCCAGACCACCAATCTGATGCTCCTCTGCGGTCAAAACCACACCGGTCTCCAGTGCCGCCTGAATCAAAAACCTTTGATTGGGAATCGTCTCATTCGGATGGGTGCTGGGCGACTTTAAGGTGTGTAAATTGATAACCCGGGTTTCAATTCCAAACTCCTCTTTTAACATCCACGCCGCCCGCAACGCCTCCGGTACCATTGGTCCGCACGCCACAATCGTCAAATGCTCGCCTTCGTTTTCGTAACTGTCCAAAGTCTTAACCTCAAACGCCTCAAGAAACTTGTCCTTTTCCCCCCGGTACCGGTAAACATTGGGCATTCCCCAGACAAAAGGCGTATCCGGTGTGGTCACGACCGGTGTTGCCTCGCGTGCAAACCGTATATACTTCGGTCCCTGAATATTTAAAAGCAAATGTTCGGTTGCCCTTCTGGTCTCAAGCGCATCTGCCGGTACTGACACATGCATATTGGGTAAACCGCATATCTGGAACAAATCTTCCAGTGCCTGATGTGTCGCGCCATCAGGACCAACCGAAACCCCACCGTGTGCGCCGGCAATCAAAACATTGAAATTACCGTAGCAAACGGTCGTACGCAACTGGTCCAGATTTCGCCCCGCAGCAAAAACGCCATATGTCCCGAAAACCGGCAGTTTCCCCTCCTTTGCCAGCCCTGCCGCCACATTCGTGCCCGACTGCTCGGCAATTCCAACCGAAATCCACCGCTCCATTCGCTCTGGATACTTCTCATAAAACTTTGAAATAGTGATTGACCCCGAGATGTCCGCGCCAATACAACATACCCTTTTGTCGTCACCCAGTGCTTCCAGCGCCTCGCCAAACCCGAAACGCGTTGCCTTCATTTCCACCTTCATTTTCTGCTGCTGATTCCAGAAGTAGTCCCGGGAAAACTTGGGCACCTTTGCCATCAACTTGGCAGTCGCCTCAGCCTGATATTCCGCGGCCTTTTGCAGCAGTTTCTCGTAATCAATCCGGTAATGAAGACCAAGCTCTTCCAATCCCTTAACCATCTCCGTCTTGTTCGGTGCCTTTCCATGCCAGCCGGCGACATTCTCCATAAACGAAACACCTTTACCCTTGGTCGTGTGGCAGATAATCACCGTCGGCTGCCCTTTGTGCTTTGCCGCTTTATCAAATGCCGCCAGAATCTGGTGCATATTGTGGCCATCGATCTCAATCACATTCCAACCAAACGACCGGTACTTTTCAGCAATTGGGTCGATCGGCATTACATCCTTAACCCAACCGTCAATCTGCAGCCGATTCTTATCCAGAATACAACAAAGGTTATCCAGTTTATAGGCACCGGCTTCCATTATCGCTTCCCAAATCTGTCCCTCCTGATGCTCACCATCACCGGTGATACAGTAAACCCGATAATCCTTCTTATCCAACCGGGCAGCAAGACAAATCCCCACCGCCACCGAAAGCCCCTGACCCAGCGAACCAGAAGAAATCTCAACCCCGGGCAGTTTGAGCCAGTGCGGATGGCCCTGATAAGGAGCGTACAGCTTCCTCAACCGCACCACATCCTCAACGGGAAAATAGCCCGCCATTGCCAGTCCCAAGTAAAGCGCCGGCGCCTTATGCCCGGTCGACCAGATAATACGGTCCCGGTCTTCCCAGTAAGGATTTTCCGGGTCGTGCCGGGCAACATGAAGGTACAGTGCCGCAGTCACATCCATAATAGAAAGCGTCCCGCCCGAATGACCCGAACCCGCAGCACAAAGCGCAATAAGGTTATAACCGCGCATTGTATTCGCTGCCTGAATCAACTCCGCTACTGAGTAACTCTTCCGCACCGCATTACTCTTTGAGTCAACTATCGGCATAAATTCTCCTAACCTTTTGGTATCCCCTGATAATCCTCGTAGAACTTTTTAATCCCGGCATCAGTCAAAGGGTGCCGAACCATCTTCAAAAGCACATCATAAGGAACCGTTGCTATATGCGCGCCTGCCCGCATCGACTCAACAACATGCAAAGGATGCCTGATACTTGCGGCAATCACCTGGGTCGAAAAGTCGTAATAATCAATCATTGCTGCAATATCCCGAACCAGTTCCATCCCTTCGTGCGAGATGTCGTCCAGTCGTCCTACAAACGGCGAAACAAAAGTTGCCCCAGCGCGGCACGCTAAAAGCGCCTGATTCGGTGAAAATATCAAAGTGACATTTGTCATTATACCTTTACGCGTTAACCGGTAAACCGCCTTTAAACCTTCGATTCCCATAGGAATTTTCACCGTAACCTTCTTCGGGTCTAACTTTGCCCACTCTTCCGCCTCCTTTACCATACCATCCGCATCTGGTGATATCGCCTCAACCGACACCGGCCCATCCACGACCTCCAGAATCTCTTCCACACATTCCCTAAAAGGCTTACCGGTCTTTTTCACCAGTGTTGGATTGGTTGTTACTCCATCAAGGATGCCCCAGCTGGCAACATCCTTAATCTCCTTGATATCTGCGGAATCAATAAATATCTTCATAATGGTTATCCTCCGTTGACTGAAAATGGAAAGTTTCTCGCCAAGGAATTTCAGTATAACAACAAAAACCAAAAAGGCAAGTATTACTACCGGGCTTACCTGGTAATGCCGGCACCGTTGCGGAGCAGGTTGAGAGAGTTGCCCGCTTGTACTACTGAGCGTACTTCCCCAACCTGCTCCGCTGCCCTGCTCATTAACCTTTCCACCCCGCAACTTAACAGTGACGGCGTGTTGAGAACTTTATCCGCCAGCGCCAGAACACGCACCGCGGCACTGGAACGGCTGAGCACGCGCACACTGGGCGGAAACAAAACGAGGGTAAAAGAAAGACCGAACCATACCACCGCTAGGCCCTTTGTCAATCCGAAAATACCACCAAGGAAGGTGTCGAGATACTCAAGGCGGCTCCAGTCCAGCAGTTTTAAAAGCGCCCGTCGGACAAAACGAAGACCCAGTCCGGTGGCAGCAATAAGAATAACGAAGGCTAAAAAAACGGATGCGGGATAGTTGTGCAGAAATCGGTCGAACACGGGGGAGACGACCGTTTGATTTCTCAGCCCTATGACAAGCCCAAGCGAAGGGAAAAGTAACGAGCAGAACCTCCTTATCAGGCCTGAATAGTAACCACTAATCATAAAACCAAGGACAAATAGAACAATAATCACATCCACCGCCATATCACACCCCTCACTTGTAAGTGTGCATTACTTGTGCCACCAATTTTACGGTGGGCACAGGGCTTAACTTTTTTCTAACATACTTAAAATCAGGTAGTAACAATAAGTCAACTCTGTAATATCAAAAATGCCCGCCAGTTGCACCCCCTCATCACTATGCCTGTATCCTATTCAAACACAACAACATGTCCATCGTGACCGAATTGTTTTTAACTGTCGCACCCGTTTCGCAGAAGAAATCATTGCCAGCCCCTTATCTGTTATTGTCCACAAAAGGAACTTAGGGACAAAGCAATTTCCTGTGACCTTCGCTAATAATGCGCTATCAGTCTATCAAAATGACAAGAGTTTTAAGCCGGTCTCCGGTTCTAGTTGTCGGCTAAGTTTCTTATCACCCGGAAAGATGGAGATTTCGCAGGTAGCACCTACCCGACCGGCAAATAGATGGCCCCCATAGGTTGCCATCTGTCTATCGCTGAGAACGATATGGCAGTGACAAACCGGCTGTTTCCCATCCCAGGCGACATTACCCAGAAGGGATACTATCTCAAACTCGCCTTTTAGCTGACGCCGGCGGTAACTCTTTTTACTGATATTATAGTAACCCAGTTCAAAGTCGTAACCAGCACCGAGTCCAATGATAACCCCGGATTTAATTTTAATCCGCCGGACAAACTCCACAAGAGTCGTCAATATCTCTTCTCCTTGCAAAAGTCTTAACTGATAGAACCGGCTATTTTTAATCCATTTCATCTTTCCCCTCTTTTTTCTTGCTCTTTTTCGTTTTCTTAACAAAACGACACTGGGGATACCCTGAACAGGCGATGAATTTCCCAAACCGGCCCTGCCGCTCCACCAAAGGCTTGCCGCACTTCGGACAGGATTCCGCAAGGATTTTAGGCGCCTCTTTAGGTGGACGTTTTATAAAGTCACATTTAGGGTACCCTGAACAGGCGATGAATTTCCCAAACCGGCTCTGCCGCTCCACCAAAGGCTTGCCGCACTTCGGACAGATGTCTGCTAACGGTTTCTCTTCTCCCTTTTTCACATAGTCACATTCCGGATATTTTGAGCAGGATATGAATTTGCCAAACCTGCCCCAGCGTTCCACCATCACCGCTCCACACTTCGGGCAATTTTCGTTCAGCTCCCGGGTCAAACCATCTTTGATTTCGCCCGCCTCCGCCTCTGCCCGGTCCAAGTCCTCCTTAAATGGCTGGTAAAAACGCGCCACAACCTCGCGCCAATTTAGCTCCCCCTCTTCAACACCGTCCAGTTCCTTTTCCATCTCGCGGGTGAATCCGATTTCAAATATGTTGGCAAACCGGGGAATTAAAATGTCATTTACAACCGACCCTAACTCGGTTGGGACCAGTTTTCCCTGTTTCTTCTCAACATACCCACGCTCAACCAGAGTCGGAACGATTGTCGCATAAGTTGAAGGTCTGCCAATCCCGTTAACCTCTAACCGCTTGATCAAACTTGCTTCAGTGTAACGAGGCGGCGGCTGGGTGAACTTCTGCTCCGGGATAAACTCTTTCATCTCAACCGGTTCGCCCTCCTGTAATTCGGGCAATGAATTTTCCTTATCCGGTTCGCCGTATATTCGCTCAAAACCCTCAAAAACCCGTCTCACCGCCTCAGTCCTGAAGGTGTAATCACCCCCTTCTACTAAAACCTCGGTCAAATTGTACAGCGCATCCGCCATTTGGCTGGCAACAAATCGGCGGAAAATCAATTCGTAAACCTTAAACTCATCAGGGGTTAGATACGGTTTAACCCGCTCTGGGGTCAAATCAAGACGGGTCGGCCTTATCGCTTCATGTGCACCCTGGGTACCCTTGCGGTCCGGATAATGCCGCGGCTTATCAGGAAGAAACCGCTCCCCGTATGTTTGTGAAATTAAATTACGCACAGCAGTTACCACATCGTCCGCTACTCGGAATGAATCGGTGCGGGGATATGTAATTAACCCAACTGTTTCCTCCTTCAAATCTACCCCTTCAAACAGCTTCTGGGCGATACGCATCGTCCGCGCTGAACTGAACTTAAACAACTGTCCCGCCTCCTTTAAAAGTGTCGCAGTCACGAAAGGCGGTAGTGGTCTCTTATGCCGTTCCCGCTGCTTAACAACGCTCACCGTGAACCGTGTTTCCTGACACCCGTGCCGCACCCCCTCAACTTCAGACCGGTCCTTCAACCGGAAAGCCTGATTCCTGATTTTTATCAACTGACACTCAAAACGCTCCCCGCTCGCCCGGGCAAAAATCGCCCGAACAACCCAGAACTCCTCCGGTTTAAAACTTGCAATCTCTCTTTCCCGCTCCACCAGAATCCGAAGAGCAACGGTTTGCACCCGACCCGCCGACTTCCCTGCTCGCACAGTTCGCCACAGCAATGGTGAAACAAGATAACCTACAAGCCGATCCAGCACCCGACGTGCTCTATGGGCATCAACCTTCCGCAAGTCAATCTCGCCCGGTGAATTAAAACCAGCCTCAATACCCCGGGGCGTAATCTCATAAAACAAAACCCGTTTTATATTCGCCCCATTCTTTATCTCCTGTGCAACCGAATAGGCAATCGCCTCGCCTTCTCGGTCCGGGTCACAACCCAGGTAAACTGTCTTTGCCTGTTTTGCCGCCGTTTTTAACTCGTTGATGACCGGAGCCTTCCCTCTTATTTTAATATACTCTGGTTCAAATCCATTTTCGATATCAACCCCGAGTCGGGACTTTGGCAAATCCGCGATATGCCCTCGGGAGGAAAGAACCTTTACCCTGCCCTTCAGCAACCTGCTAATCGTATGGGCTTTAGTTGGAGACTCGACAATAAGTAAATCTTTTTTGCTCATTGGGCGTGTAGAATAACCTATTCGATTTAAAAGTCAACCCTCAATTATAACCACCGCCGCCGCATAATCATCTAAGTGGGTCAAACTTAAATGTACCCGGCGCTCACCCAAAAAATGCTTTGCCCGACCGGAGACTTTAAGTGTAGGCCTGGTCCTCTCGTTGTCACAAACCTCTATCTCCTGCCAGGAGACAGCACCGCGTAATCCGGTTCCCAGTGCCTTGGAAAAAGCCTCCTTGGCAGCAAACCGGGCAGCATAAGAAGGGTAGGGATGCGCAAGTTTCTGACAGAACTCAACCTCTGCGGGCGTAAAAATCCGCTCAACAAACCGGTGCCCAAAGTTCTCAATAGCCCGACGAATTCTGCTTACACTCATCAGGTCAATGCCGACACCGAATATTGCCGGGAGGTCGTTCCGCAACGCCTACCCCTTCTGGTTCAATCGCTCAACTATTGGAATCAACTCTAAGATGTCATTAACCTCATAGTCGGCGCCGGAGTTTAAAGTGCCAAAACTGTCGCCGTATCGGGCAAAGACCGTAATCATTCCGAGCTCCTTAGCGCCAACAATGTCCCGCTCCGCCCAGTCGCCAACCATAATTGCCTCGGCTGGCTTGACCTGCAAAAGTTCCAGCACCTTTTCGAACGGCTCCCGGGCAGGCTTACGCTTACCGGTATCATCAAAGGTGACGACCACATCAAAAAATCGGTCCACACCCAGTGAGACCAGGCGCATCCAGACCGGCAAACGCGGTGCATCCGAAACCACCGCCAGCTTCAACCCCAAGCGAAAAAGTTTCAAGAGCGCCAGGTTTACATGGGGGTAAGGAACGAGCGCTCCTTCCCGTGCCCGGCGGTAAGCGATAATTCCACTCGCCAGAATCCGATAATCGATATACCCCAGAACCTCCTGGAGAAAGTCGTTAAAAACCTCTTGATACTCAATCCCCTTCTCTTGATAGATTTCGTAAATCTTCTTCTTCGCCGCTTCCGGTGTTAAATCCAGCCCGGCGTCAATCATCGCCATTACCGCTGCATCCACTGCCGCTTTTTTCCACTTGTCGAAGTCCACCAGGGTATTGTCAACATCAAACACTACAGCTTTCACCATAATTAGCCCCCAACCATCCGTCTGAACCGCGGTAATAGCCTTTCATAAGTTCTATCTAAATGTTCACTTACCACCTTAGTCTCAGCAAATAAGGGCATAAAGTTCGTGTCCCCCTGCCAGCGCGGTACGATGTGCAGATGGAGGTGGCCGGTAACTCCAGCACCGGCAACCGCACCTAAATTCGCCCCGATATTAAAACCCTGGGGCTTAAACTCCCGGCGTAACGCCCTCAAACTTAACTTCACAAGTTCAAGAAGCTCGCCACCTTCATCGGACTTTAAATTTTCTAAACTGGCGATGTGGCGCAACGGCGCAACCATCAAATGACCGCTGTTGTAGGGGTACCGGTTCATCACCACAAACGCCCGCTTTCCCCGGTAAAGAATCAACCCCTTTTTGTCGTCCTTCAACTTTTTTAAATAACAGAAAAGGCAGCCCTGACATTCCGGTGCCCTATTGCTAAGATACTCCGCGCGCCACGGTGCCCAGAGTTTTTTCACTTATCCCTCCTATCTAAAACAACCTCATCTGCCTGTCATCGGTCTTAACATCTTGCCCCGCTTCAATCGTCCGGCGCCGTTCCCCGGGAAGAACCTGCACTACACCGAAAACCCCATCGTAACCGGGCTCAACTGTTACATCCCCTTTTCGCATCCTTTCGACTCCTTCGCCAACCCTCGCATCAACCCGCTTGATATCATCAATCGGCACATCCATCAAAATCTCAAACTCGCTCCCCAGCGCCTTAATCAGTTCTTCGTACCGACGGGCAACTCCTGCAGTATCACGCCCCAGCTCCAGCGCCTCAGCGATAATCTCCTCCAGCGGCACCAGATGCTTAAACGGTATAACATCATCGGGGCAGGAATCCGGCTTTCGGTCTGCCAGTTCTTCTACCCGATGCAAAACACCGACCGTAAGTGGCTTTCGGCACATCGGACACACATTACCTGAAAGCATAGCCTCGGCTGGACTCATCCGCACCCCACAGTTACGATGGCCATCGTAATGATACTTTCCCTCTTCAGGAAAGAACTCAATCGTAAATAGAAATCGACTTTTGTCTTTGGTCTTCAACACGGTACGCAGTGTGTCGTAATCCAACTCGCAGTTGAAAACATTCGCCTCCCGTCCCAAACGGCTCGGTGAATGGGCATCGGAATTCGAAATCAAAGTCTTCTTGTCTAATGCTGATAACCGCCAGTTCATTGGCGGGTCTGAAGAAAGACCGGTCTCAACCGCAAACACCTCATCCGCCAGGTCACCAAAACAATCCTCAAATGAATCAAATCCGGAGTTGGAACCAAAAAGCGAAAACCACGGTGTCCAGATGTGTGCCGGTACTATAAACGCCCGGGGTTCAATTTCAATCACCCTCGCCAGCAGGTCATAACTGGATATGCTAACCGTGGGTCTACCATCAACCTCCAGCCTGCCGTAGCGGGCGAGCATCTTATTAATCTCCTGGGCGCTCTTTAGGCTCGGACAGTAAATCAGGTTGTGAATGCGCCGTAACTTACCGCCCGCAGAATAGATGTTGTTGACTTCGGTGGAAAGGATAAAATATGTGTCGCCGTATAGATACAACCCATTATCACCTTCTTTCAGATGTTCGCTTAACGATGCAAAATACCGGGGGTGAGTGAAATCACCAGTGGCAACCAGTTTGATCCCTTTAATTCGCGCCGCCCGGGCAATCGCCGGAATGTCCATCTCCTGGCTTGTTGCTCTCGAATAGCGCGAGTGAATATGCAAATCGGCAATAAAACGCATCGCCCTATTTTAACTTACTTAAACTGAATTTCAAATCTGCCCTCATTTTTGCGCCACCACCATCATCCGCACCGTTAAAGGCCCAACCGGAAGAAAACCGCCGTGGTGGTAAAAGTGCGTCTCGGAAAAACCCGCTGCTCTCAGCGCACGCCTCACCTCTTCAACTGTGTAGGCACGCTCCTCGTGTATCTCTTCATACCTTTCACCCAGCGTGCCATCACCCATCTTCTCCCAGAAGGTCAAATGGAGGGTGGAAACCTTTGTTTGCCGGTCATAACTGTTCTGCCAGATAGAGACAATCTCCTCGGTCTCGCGGGTAATTGTCCTTGTTCCCCAACCCTCGGAAAGCCCATACACTGTATTCATATCAAACACAAATATCCCCTGCCCGACTAAACTTTTGAATACACACCCAAAACAGCGCTCTAGGTCCTCTTCGGTCAAAAGGTAGTTGATGCTGTCGTAAAGCGAAATCGCCGCATCAACCGGTTCTGAAATTTTAAAATCTCTAATATCGGCACACACCAACTCAATCGGCAAATTTCCCCGTTTGCTCTCGAGCACCGCGAGCATCTCCCTTGACCGGTCTACGCCAATCATTCGATAACCCTTTTGCGCCAGAAGTACCGTTGGAATACCGCTGCCGCAAGCAACATCAAGAATCGTCCTCGGTACAACCTTGAACCGCCGGAAAATTTTCAACACATAGTTGACCCAGCCCGGATAGTCCACGAACTTCATCATGAACCGGTCGTAATGCCGCGCAAACCGGGCAAACGGCGCCACCATCTAACTCAATATAAAAACTTCGTCTCTCCTGTCAACACCAAAATCCATGCCCCTAGCCAGTTAACGCGTTAGCCAGAATTTTACCTGTTGGTACTGCACTTTCCGGTATCTTTTTGACACCTGCGAACTACCGGTTAAAATTATAATCAACAATGAGCTACCACGCCCCTATCCGGATGCGTCCTACTATGCTCCTTCTCACAATCTCACATATTGTGCTCCTCATCCTTCCGGCTTCTGCCACTTACTGGCCCATTCCACCGATAAACCAAGTTCACCCCTTAGGAAACAATTGGGGCAACTACCAGAACTACGGTTCTTCCCCCTACTTTCACCCCGGAATTGATGTCATCACCCCGGACACCAGTGGTGTTGAGGTCCGGGCGGTTGGCCACGGCTGGGTCAAAGCCTGGGGCACGATTCAAGCAGAACTGCACTACCGACTGGCGGTGTGCGATTCGCCTTTAACCTACACTGGTCGTGCTGAAGGCTGGCTTTACGCCCATATTGACCCTAACCGCTGGCACAAAAACCTTGGTGATGAGGTGCAAGAAGGCGAAGTCATTGGCTATCTTGTCGACTGGCCCATCGATGCTTCTTTCGACCATCTTCACTTTGCCCGCATCTCCGACACCGGCGCCACCTGGCAGCGTTTTCCCCAACCCACCTGGTGGTTTATACAAAATCCATTGACAATTATTCAACCCAATACCGACCTTGAACCACCGGTATTTGAAAACGCCCGTACCAACGCCCGTTTTGCCTTCTGCCGCAACAATACCTCAACCTACTTAAATCCCAACAACCTCACCGGTGATGTTGACATCATCGCAAAAATTTACGACCGCACCGGCTTCTCAACCGGTAATTCAACCTGGGATAAACTCGCACCTTTTCTGATTGAATACTCAATTAAAAGTGCCGGGGGCTCGATTGTTGTTCCCTGGACCATCGGTGTCATATTTTCCGGCCGTTTGGAAGATGCCCTTGTCTCGGTAGTTTACAAAAACGACAACACCTGCCGCTCTCAGGGTGATTACGAAAACCGTTCTTACTACTACATCGTCACCAACACCGATGGTGACAGCATAATTGAATCTACCGACATTCAGGGAAAATGGGCAACCGCCGAGGTTGGTGACGGCGACTACTGGGTGCTCATCCGCGCCTCTGATGTCGTCGGTAACACAACCGTTGACTCAATGCTTGTTCACACCGCCAACGGTGTCGCACTTGCCGAACAAAACTCAACCTTTCTCACCGCACCGCTGCGGGCAACACCGGCAAATGGCAACTGGCAAATTGATTTTGGCATCTCCCGAGCCGCACCGGTCCGCTTGACGGTCTTTGACCCGACCGGCCGACAAGTCACAATCCTTGCCGAACAACGGCTCGCGCCCGGCAACCATCGTGCGTCATTCCGACCCTCGGCTTCTGGTGTCTATTTTGTCAACCTGACCGTTGGATTTAAAGAAACATATCAGACGAAACTAACCGTAATTAAGTAAGTAAGTCAAGAACGGTAACTGACATTTGTCCGTGCTGATGATGCGGCACGGGCGGCGGTGACCCCTGAAGCCCAGGCAAAGTGCAAATTGTAGCCCCCACTTTCTGCCCAGAGGTCTAACGCTTCGCCGACAACGAATAGCCCGGGGAACCGAACCACCGCCATCGTCCTCATATCCACCTCGTCCAAACTCACTCCGCCCCCGGTCACAGTCGCTCGTTCTATCGGTTCGGTACCTACAATCTCAAACCTCGTTCCCTTGAGTTGCTCAATCAAACGCTGCACCGCCACCTTGCTCAGGTTAGTCAACCTGCTATCCGGTGCCACATCCGCCCGGGCACAGATAAACATCGCAATCTTGCGGGCAACAAACCCGGTCAAAGCGGTCTTTGCTTGAATCAACGGCCGCTCCTGCCGGAGGCGATCAAAATAGGTTTTTAACTCTTGAAAACTCCTATCCGGTACCCAGTCAACAGTAAGTCCCACCTTATCTGTTTGCATCAATGCCCGGGCCGCAAAACCAGAAATGTTCATTATCGCCGAGCCGGAAATGTACTTATGTGCAAATATGAAATTACCCGGTCTTGGCGCAACATTTGGGATATCCACTTTTACCTCAACCGAAGGCTGGCTGATTCCGGCGAAATCTTCAACCTTTTCCTTGGGCTCCAGCGCAGCAAGGGCAGGGAAAAACGGGGTCGTCTTGACACCTAATGAGTTGACCAAACGATTACCATCACCTGATGACCCGGTCTGGGGATAACTGGCACCGCCGGTCGCAATTACGACACTTCTTGTGTTAATGGTCTCACCGCTTTTAAGAACAATATCCCAGCCTGGCAATATTTCATTTACATTTGCCTTTGTTCTTATCTCGCCCCCGGCTCGAATCACCGCTTCAACGAGCCGGTCCCGAACTATTCCAGCACCGGTTTGAACTCTTTCTAACCGACTGCGGTCAAGGGGATTACTCTCAAGCTGGAACGCCCTCTCGGTTTTTGCCGCCGATCCATGTACCTTCCTGTTAACCCAGACGCATCCATCCTCGTCAATCAGTGGTTCTATCCCCAGCATCCTGAAAAATTTAATCGCCTCCTGCGCCGGAAACTGGCGTAGCAAAGGTAAAATTTTATCCTTTGGACAATCAAACCTTTTTGCCATCAAATTGGGCGGTTCCAGATGGGTAAAATTACACCTTTTGCCCCCGGTCAAGGCAACCTTATTCCCACACCGGTCGGTTTTCTCTAAAATTAGAACCTTCAATCCCAACCGGCACCCCTCGAGCGCACAGGCAAGACCCGCGGCGCCACCGCCAACTACTACCAAGTCCATAACGCTATGCATATCAAAAACTTATGATACTAAAGACCGCCTGTAATTTGCCCGTGCGCCGGGCTTGAATCCGCGGACTTTTTTCTGTAGTCTAAATATTGAGGGCACGAAGGCCCGGTACACTAAAAACGGCTCGGTCAACAAAATTGCCGCGTAACTGGGCTTTCCGTGACCCTCACCATTTTTATGTGTTATCTACTCGCGGAAACATTCACATAAGGTTACTCAAGAAAGAAGATGTTGCGTTTGGCGCAAATCTCTTTGAGCACCTTGGGCCAGACCGTAACCGATACCTCGCCCAAACTTGCCGTCCGAAGCAGATACATATAGGTTCGCGACTGGCCAATACCACCACCGATAGAAAGGGGCACCCGATCGTTCATAATCGCCTGATGATAGGGCAACTCAAGGAAATGCTCCTGTTTCGCCATCTTCAACTGCTGAACAAGCGTCTCTTTCGTCACCCGGATACCCATTGAGGTCAACTCGTGCCGCCTTCTTGTTACCGGATTCCAAACCAGGATGTCGCCGTTCATTCCGTGGGTCGGCTTTCCGGTCCAGTGGGAAGTGTCGGTAATCCAGTCGTCGTAGTCGGCTGCCCGCATCTCATGGGGCAACCCATCAGCAAGCGGATAGCCAATACCGATGATGAAAACCGCCGGCGCATACTCTTGAAGCAGTTTGGTCTCCCGTTGCTTTCGTGGTAAGTCCGGGTACATCTCAAGAATCTCCTCGGCGTGGATGAAGGTCAACTCTTCAGGAATGGGCGGGTACTTTGTCGTGCGCAACTCCGGGAACTGCTCCTGAACCAAGTGCGATGCTCCAACAATCACCTTCCAGATTTTCCTTACGACATCCTTAAGATAATCAAGGTTCCGGTCCTGCGCAGTAATAACCTTCTCCCAGTCCCACTGGTCAACATAAGAGGAGTGGTCGTGGTCAAGGAAATAATCTTTCCGCACTGCTCGCATATCGGTGCAAATCCCCTCACCTACCTTGCACCCGAACTGCGCCAGCGCCAACCGCTTCCACTTGGTCGCTGCCTGAACAATCTGCGCGTTGATTCGTGGCGAAATACCCAGGCCACAGGGAAATTCGACCGGTGTCCTGGAACCATCCCGGTCCAGATAGTCGTTGACCCCTGACTCCCGCTCCACAATCAAGGGCACCTGAACCATATGCAAGTTCAGTTCCTTGCACAGGTTCTTCTCAATGTACTCCTTGATCATAAAGAGCGCGTCCATCCGCTTTAGCGGCGGTAGAATCGGCTCGTAATCGGTGGGTAAAATTTTCTCCACCTCTTCATACGTGCCGACACCCGGACCGGCTAAATCGGCTCGCTTCTTGTCAAGAAGCGACGGTGCCGCGCTCTTGAGCGAGGCTTTCTTCGGCGTCTTTTTTGTCACCTTTTTCTTGGGGGCTTTTTTCACCGCCTTGCGTGCGGTCTTTTTCACCGCCTTTTTCTGCTTTTTCTTCATCTGCTACACTCCTTTTTGTTAATTTACTGCTCGCATCATATTTTAAGGAAAATCGGCATAAAAGAATAACAACTTCAACTTAATCTGTCAAGGATTGGTGACACCGGAAACGCCATTTTGCGCTCAATTTGCCACCCAAAAAATTGATTAAAGATTTTTGTTGACAAACGGCTTATGGGGTGTTAAAATTAACCACAATTTGGTGAGGTGGAGGCGGTTGTTTCAGGCGACGGAACGGCATCTCAACCTCCTCAAAAAGCCCAAAGGAATGCCCTCGCATTCCAATCCCACCAAAAAAGCCTCGCCTGAAACCGGCCCTGGCCGCGTCCACCTCACATTTTATTTTATGTTTATAACAACAGGAATATCAAAATATTACACGATCCGATTCACTCAGATTTGACCGCTTATCGGACAAGTTTGCGGGCAAGCTGAATTGCTGCCAGCGTAGAGTGATGAGATGCGATACCCTGCCCCGCAATGTCAAAGGCAACGCCGTGCAGGGGCGATGTGCGGACCGCTTCTAAACCAAGGGTCACATTCACCCCCCTTCCCTGTGAGAGCAGTTTTGCCGGAATCATCGCCTGGTCGTGATACATCGCCACGAATCCATCAAAATCATCCAGATGGGCGAAAATGGCATCCGCCGGTATGGGACCGAATGCCGCCAGCCCTTTCCCCTGTGCCGATTTAACACCGGCTTCAATCCGCTTCTCTTCACCAGTAGAGAACTCCCGCCCGTGCGGGTTGAATGCCAGAACCGCAATCTTTGGTTGCGCGCCGCGTCGGAATCGTTTTGGGTTTTCTCGTCGCAAAAATTCGTCAATGAGCAGTATCTTCTCTTGCACCGCTCGGGCGGTAATCAACGGCGCAACCTGACCCAGGGGCACATGGATTGTTACAAAAATCACCTTGAACCGTTTTGACCAGGCAAGCATCGCATAACGCCGGGTCCTAAAACGTTGGGCAAGAAACTCAGTTTGCCCCGGGAACGGAAAGCCGGCAAGCCGCAGCGCCTCCTTGGACACCGGTGCAGTAACAAGGGCGCCAATCGTACCGTTTCTCAGCAACTCCACACCTCTTTCCAGCGCCCGCCACGCTGCGACACCACAACATTTCTGCACCCTGCCGTACTCGTATTTACCAACCGGTCCCGTGTCTATCACCCGGGCACCATCATAGCCAACCTTCAGCCGTTTTGCCTCCCGCTTCAAAACCTCTTCAGAACCGATGAGCAACAGATTTCTCCGCTCGGTTTCCTGAACTGCCCGCAATACCGTTTCCGGACCAACTCCTGCCGGGTCGCCAAGGGTAATGCCGATCTTCATCTCAGTAATGGCTCAATGTGCCGGAACGCCGGGTCCGGCGGTCAATCAACATAAAGACAAACAGCCCAAAACCAACCCACAACAGAGATAAAAGCCCGAGACGAACAAAGGCATCGCTTAAGGTGAAGTCAATCTTCTCTCCCATCAGAAAGTGGCGGGCGGTCAATATCCCGTAAGTTGTTGGTACAAACAGCGCCAGTTTCTGTAAAAACACCGGTAAAACCGCCAGCGGATAGGCAATCGGTGTAAGAATCATCAATATACTGGAAAGCGCCTCACTCACCAGCCAGCCCTGCTTAAAAAGCAGGGTAAAACTTGCCATAAACATCCCGATGCCGTAAAGTGCCACCAGCATCAATCCGATAACCAGCAAGGTTGGCAGCAGCCCCAGGGGGTTGATTTTCAGGCTGAAAACGAGCAAAATAAAAACAATCTGCACTGCAATCATCAACAACTGGTGCAAAATTGAGTGCAGCGCCATCCCCATACTGAAAACCCAGCGAGGTACCGGTGCCGCAAATACCGATTCCAGCGTTCCGTAGAACTGCTCCTTCCTCAGACTGAACCCCATCGCCCACAACGCCATATTGAGGAACCCGATAAACAGATACCCCAGAGTAATAAATGTAACAATGTCCGAGGTGCCAACGAGGTTTTGTAAACTTGCCGACTCCCTGCCGCCAACCAGTGCAATCCCGTAGAGAAGATAGGGAAGGAGGTAAACCACCGGGTCAATTAAACCGCGGGCAAAGTCCGCCTTGTAGGTCAACTCCAGTTTCCACTCCTTGATATTTTCTGCCCAGACCGCAGCACCATAATGGCGCAGTAACCGAATCACCTTATGAACTCCTTTCCCTGGGGAAACTGTTTCATTACAATTCATCTTTAATGCATCCCCACTGTGCCGTCGCGCCGGGTCTTTTTCTCAAGATAGACAAAAAGAAAATACCCCGCGGTCAAAAGAATTGCGTCCATCACCAGTAAAATCAAAACCGTCTGCCATAAGTTAACCTCTGACTTGTTCAACAAAATAATTCCTCGAATCGCAATCAGCGCCCAGGTAAGGGGAATCAATGTGCTCACCATTGCGGTAATCGGGTTCACCTGCACCGGATACCGAATCGGCGAAAACAGAAAAAATATCCACTCTAAGGTATGAACCCAGCCGTGGACCTCTTTAATCAACAGTGTGAAGCCGGCAAAGGCAATGGCAAATCCGTAAAACCCAATCATCAAAAGCCCGACCAGCAGGATAATCGGCAGAACTTTGTCAATGGTAAATCGCACGCCAAAGAAAATGCTGATTATCGTCGCCTGAAACACCGCCATCACCGTTGACCATGCCCACTCGGCTAAAGTCTTGCCGATTAAAATCACCAGCGGGTGCGTCGGCGACGCGATGATGTATTCCATCGTTCCCCAGTAGGTCTCCTCGCGTAGCGAGTTTCCCACCCCCCAAAGTGCGGAAAATACAAAAGTCGAAATCATCGCACCAATCAGCACAAACGCCAGATAGTTTCCCGAGCCGGTTAACTGCCGAAACGATTCGCTTGTTGCCCCGCCCACCAGCGCCCTACCCTGAAAAACATAGGGCATCACCCAGATGAGCGGAAAGATTGCCCAGAAGAAAATCATTATTGGATAGGACAACCAGATGCGCACCGTCTTACCGAACTCGGCACTTAGCGCCCGCAGTTCCACGCCCAATGCCCGCATCGCCTCACTCCTCGGTTGTATCCGCCGCCAGCGAGGTCCCGGTCATATAGATAAACACATCCTCCAGCGTTGGTTCCTGAACATCAATTGTTAAAATTTTTGCCCCGGTCCGCACCAGTTCAATCACATCACTCAAAATCTGTTCGGCGCGCGGGGCAAGAATCTTCACGGTTGTCACTCCATCCCGACTGTCAGCGCTCAACCTCTCCACGCCGGGCAGCGCCTTTAATCGGCTGATGTCCACCTCCCCCTGACAGCGCACCGCAAGGACCTCTTTGTGGGGAATGTCCCGCTTGAACTCCTCCGGAGACTTAATGTCAACAATCTTACCCCGGTTGATAAAGGCAATCCGCTCGCACAACTCATCCGCCTCATCCATATAGTGGGTTGTCAGAAGAATCGTCTTCCCCTGCTTTTGATTCAACTCCTCCTTGATAAACTGCCGGATGAACCGGCCAAACTGCGGGTCCAGCCCCAGTGTCGGTTCATCCAGAAGTAAAAGCCGTGGGTCGTGCAGCATCGCCCGCGCCAGACTCACCTTCTGCTTCATACCCGAGGAGTAGCGCTCGAGCCGCTCGTTCGCAACCTCTTTCAGCCCTAACAGTTCCAGCAGATAGTCAATCCGGCGGTCGCGCTCTTTTCCTGAAAGCCCGTATAGCGCGGCAAAGAACTTAAGATTGTCCCGGGCCGAAAGTTTCCAGTAGAGCGTTCGCTCTCCAGAAGTCAAAAGCCCGATTTGCTGGCGGCAGAACAGCGTATCCTTAAAAACATCGTGCCCGAACAGCCGAATTGTTCCCTCATCAGGAATCAAAAGCGTGGCGATACAACGCACCAGAGTCGTCTTTCCTGCGCCGTTCGGTCCCAGCAGTCCAAAAAGCTCTCCGGCGCGTAGGGATAGCGTCGCACCATCCAGCGCCCTTAATATCCGCCGCTTCAACCCTTTCCCGCGCCGAAACTTCTTCACCACATTCTGGCACTCAAGTGCCGTAATCCAACTATCTGTGCCCATTTTTTCTTTCCTCCGCGGTGTGTAATAGCATCCTTTCAATATTATCCGCCGCACTATCCCAGGTCCACTGCCGCGCCCAGTCAACCGCCTGAGCCCCGAGCCGGTTGCGGAGCGCCTCGTCCTGTAAAAGCCGGTCAATCTTCTCTGCCAGTTCCGTCACATTACCGTAAGTGTAAAATAGACCGTTGACACCATCGCGCGAAGAGTCCACCAGACCCGGTGAACGGGCAACAACCACCGGTGTGCCGCAACCGTTTGCCTCCATCACAATCAACCCCCACCCCTCCTTTATTGAACTCTCAACCAGCAGGGCACTGCGTCGGTACCAGTTGACCTTCTCTGCCTCGGAAACAAAACCGGTAAAGACCACCGTATCCTGTATCCTTAGTTTCTCACTCAATTCCTTAAGCCGGGGCAAATCATCGCCGGTTCCCACCACCACCACCTTGAACTGTCGACCTCGCTCCTTCAGAATCCGTGCCGCATAAAGCAGATGGTCGGTTGACTTGTATTTCTTCAACCGCCCGACATGAAGCACCACCGGCTCCCGCGGCACCGTTGGGTCGGGCTTAAACTTCTCAAAATCTGTTCCCGGTGGCACGACGGTAATCATCTCGGGGGCAATACCAAGCCGGACCACATCGTGCTTTGAACTCTCCGACAGCACGGCAAAGCGACACCGCTTATACGCTAGCGGAATCATACTTTCGGTCAGATAAACATAACCGGCAAGTGGTGCAACAACCTCCCTAAAAATACTCCCCCGAAAAAGGTGCATCAAAAGCACCGCCACCGGCTTCTTTACAAACCAGGGCGAATAAAACGGAATCTTGTTCAAATCGTCCACCACCACATCGTAATCGCCTTCCGCAACAATCCGGCGCAACTGTCGGTAAACGGTGAAATTAAAAGTCCACTTTCCACCCCGGCGCAATACTCTTATCCCATCGATATCCTCTTCAGGCACTGAACCTTTAAACCGTTCACACAGCAGCGTCACCTCATGCCCACGCGCCACCAGCCGCCGAAAAACCTCTTGCAAGTACACCTCGGCGCCACCCGCCTCCGGATTCCGAATACACCGCCAGTTGACAACCAGTATCCGCATTGGCTCTTATCTTAAACCGATTCCCCATTTCGGTCAAGCCCGTGCCTTGCCCGAACGAGAACCCCGGGCTATAATAGCGGTATGCGCCTCAACTGGACGAAAAGCAACTTCTTGAACTGGCTACTTTTAGGCATCGGCTATATCCTTTCACCTTTGTCCTGGTGGAACGACCTTTTTATCAACCTTCCTCTTGCCTATCTTTTCGGCTGTCTTTTCTCCCTTTTATCGCCCCGGCTTTTCACCCCGGGTATCATCGCCGGTTACTGGCTCACCAACATCACCGGTTTGCTTCTCATCCATCTCGCCGCGCTGCGTTTTGCTAATGTCAAACGCCTTAACCGGCGTCAGTGGTTGATCAACGGTCTTATTACTGCCGGTTACAGCCTCCTTATTTTGCTCTTGGTCATGCGCCGCATCCTCAAACCATTCTGGCTCTACCACCATTGACTTACCAATTACCCTTAAGAAAATAACTTTCAATGGTCTGGCTCCTGATTCTGGCGATTCTCCCCGGCATCGGTTTGATGCTTTTTTTCTACTTCCGGGACAAATACAAAAAAGAGCCCTTCGGTCCAATCTTTATCGCCTTTCTTTTGGGCGCAGTTGTCACCCTGCCGGCATCCGCGACATCTTCTCTTGTTCAGCGTCTCACCGGTTGGTTCAGTCCCCCTTTAACCATTCCAAAAATCTTTCTCGGCGCCTTCATCGTCGCTGGTCTGATAGAAGAGTTCTGGAAGTTCTTTGTCGTCCGGTTCTACTGCTATCACCGTCCGGAGTTTGATGAACCCTACGACGGCATTCTTTACGCCACCGCCGTGGCGCTCGGCTTTGCCACTCTGGAAAACATCCTCTACATCTTCGGCACCACCGCGTTGAGCGGATTGCGCACCGGCGTAATGCGTGCCCTCCTCGCGGTTCCGAGCCACGCCTTCTACGGCGTGTTAATGGGCTACTTCCTCGGTGAGGCAAAGTTTGCCCCAACCGAAACCAAGGCAAATCTCCTTGGGTTCTTCGGGCTCTTTTTGGCAATCTGTGCCCACGGCGTATACGACTTTGTCGTCGTTGCCCTTGCCCAGCGCCCGCTCCTTATCGGCAGCCTCATTGTATTTTCCGTCCTCGTCTGGGTGGTATTTTTCGAACTCACCCGGCGTCAGGCAGAACAGTCCGCCCACCAGGCGCCAAAACTCGCCGCCCTGAAAAAAGAGTCGCCGGACAAACCGTTCAGGTAATCATCCGTTCGCCCGGTATTTCACAGGTTTCCGAACTGTGCGTCTCAAGCCAATTCAGTAACTCTTTGAGGCTTGCCGTGGCAAGACAGATTGCAGTATCCGCGGCGCCATAGTAAACCCGCAGGGTGTCGCCATCCGGTTCCAGCACCGCACCGCAGGGGAAGACAACGCTGGGCACATCACCTACCCGCTCATAAGGCTTCACCGGACCAAATATCCATTCGCTGCTCCGGCGCACACAGCGCCAGGGCTGTTCTAAATCCAGTAGCGCGAGACCAACCCGGTAAATTGAACCGCTGGGTGTATCTTTCACCCCGTGATAAAAAATCAGCCAGCCGTGCGGTGTTTCCATGGGCGGTGTTGCCAGCCCGACACGACTGGCATCCCACCAGGCACCCTGCCGTGCCGGCATCACCAGATGGTGTCTGCCCCAGTGAATCAAATCCGGTGACTGGGAGATATAGATATGCGCACCGAGCGATGTCGTGGGCCGATGCACCATCAACCAGTAACCGTTGAACCGCCGGGGTAGAAGTGCCGCATCCTTATCTGCCGGCGGCATCACCACGCCCAACCGCTCATACTCCTTGAAGTCTCTGGTCAGCGCCAGTCCAACAGCCGGACCTGCCCGGGAATAGGCGGTGTAGGTAACTGCATACTTTCCCAGTTCCTCAACATAGGTGATGCGCGGGTCTTCAACCCCCCACAACTCTTCCGGAAATCGGCTGGGGTCGGGCGCAAAACTCGGCTCCGGTTCAATCTGCCAGTTGTCAATCCCGTTAGCGGAACGGGCAACACATAAGTGCGAAATCCCGCGCCGGTCCTCAACCCGGCACAAAAGCAATGTTGTGCCATCGGGCAATAACACCGCGCCCGGATTGAACACGGTGTTAACCGTATAGGGCCAGTCCGCCGCGGTCAGTATCGGGTTCTTTTCCCAGCGCCGGAGTAACAACTGCCGGTCCTGCTCGATGTGCCTCAACCTTCCTCCGTTGTCTGCGCGGTCCGCATCGTCAAGAGGGCACCGATAAACGACAGTGTCGCCTCTGCCCCTTCATTGCCATTCACGCCGTCGGGATGCAGCCCATCATGGCAGCCACCGGTCGTGTAGTCGTAAACCGGTAAACCGAGGTCGTTGCGCCCCAGATACCACTCAAACGCCCGGCGCATCTCCTCGCGCCACTTGGGCTCCCGGGTGCTCAGAAATGCCTGATAGCACGCCTCCACTGTGCATTCCGCCTCAATCGGCTGCTGGTCAAAACGCAGCCGCGCTGTTCCCCGCCGCCATCCCGTATGCGCAACCGGTACAAAGTGCCCCTGCTCCGCGGTCTGCACCGCTATCAACCATCTTAAAGAGTCCAATCCGGCATCAACCATCTCTCTTTTCCCCAGTTCCCGGCCGGCAACAATCAGCGCCTCGCTCAACCGCGCGTTCGCATAGGCGAGGACCGGCTCAAACCAGCGCCAATCTTCGGTTGCATTGCGCCGGTAGAGGTCAAGCAGTCTTTCCGCCAGAACCTCGCGAAATCGCCGGGCATTACTGTCACCCGGGAAACGCCGGCTATAAGCACATAACCCAAGGAGGGTGTAAGCCCAGGCGCGCGGGCTGGTAAAAAGTTCCACCGCGGGCAAACCCGAGGCAAACAAATTCATCGCCAGCGCTACCACCCCGTCCTCACTTGCCGAACTTACCGCATAACCCAGCGCCCATAGCGCCCGACCCTGACTGTCTTCAGAACCCGCCTCCTCACTCCAGCGCCGTTCATAACTCAAAAAATTCCGGAACCGGCTGTTGTCCCGGTTGAAGGCAAAATCGATAAACGCCAGATAGCGCCGGACCAGCCGATTGAGAAAAGACTTATCCGCCGCCACCTCCTGCGCCCTGAGTACCATCAAGAGCGCCCGGGCGTTGTCGTCCGTTGTGTAACCTTCAGCAAGATTGGGCACGGTGCGCCGGGCATGCTGCAGGATGCCGGTGTCGTCGGTCAGGGTCAGAAGATGGTTCAAGTTCAACTCCGGCAGGTCGATGTCTAACGGGTCAGCACTGCCCATCACCGGTGCCACCGCAAGCGGCGCCCGCATCCGCTCCTCGGCGGCACGCTGAAACGTGTTCAAATAGGCGCGGGCAACCTCCTTCCAGACCATCATTCTCCCAAAGGCGTAGGCACGCTTGCGCATCGAATGGCGCTCGGTTTCATTTTCAAACAGTCCGATAATTGTTTCCGCCAGCGCCTTTGAATCTCGAAACGGCACCAGTTTGCCCCTGCCTTCTGCCAGCATCTCCTCCGCATACCAGTAAGGGGTAGACACCACCGCCTTACCAACCCCCATTGAATAGGCAAGCGTGCCGGAGACAATCTGCGCCGGATTGAGATAAGGTGTCACATAGATATCGGCGGCGCCGAGAAACTGGCACAACTCCTCCAGTGTGACAAACTGATTGTAAAATATTAAATTCCGGTCCACCCCTTGCTCGCGCGCCCGCCTTTGCAGCCGCAGCCGGTACTCCTCACCCTGTTCCCGCTTCACATGGGGATGGGTCACACCGAGCACGATGTACACCACATCAGGAAACCGGGCGGCAATCGCCGGCAGGGCGTCAATCATATATTCTATACCCTTGTTGGGTGATAAAAGTCCAAAGGTCAGAATCACCCTTCGGCCCTCAACCCCGAACAGGTCCTTGTAGTAGTTCGGGTCAACAAATGGCATATCCGGAATACCGTGATGGATAAAATCAATCTTTTTCTCTGGCACCTGGTAAATCTCCTTTAAAAACCGCACCGCCCGCTCACTCATCACCACGACCCTTTCCGAAATCCGGCAAATCTCCTCCATTACCGGGCGCTGGTGTTCATTGGGCTCGGCAAGAACCGTATGCAATGTCGTCACAATCGGCATCCGCAACCGGCGCAGCGTTACCAGAATATGCCCGCCCGCTGGCCCGCCAAATATCCCGAACTCATGCTGGAGACAGGTCAGGTCAACACGGGTCATGTTGAGAAACTCTGCCAGTTGCCGGTAATAATCCTGATTGTTCTGGGCAACCTCGAACTTCACCTCCTCAGGATAAGGGTAACCCTCCGGTGTATCGTTGAGCGCCACGACCAGTCCGTTCAACTCCGGCGCCTCCTGAGTAACCGAATGGTAAAGGTCTGAAGTAAAGGTGGCAATCCCGCACTTCCGCGGCAGGTAAGTCCCGATAAACGCTATCTTCTTAAATAGATACGGACCGCGCATATCCGTTAACCTCAAACCCTTTTTTCGCTCTCATTTAATATCCATTTTATTTACTCCGTTAAGAAATGTCAACATATGTACATCTAAACCGCTATGCGCCACCGCGTTAGGGCAAGCCCGGCAACCAACTTTTGCCTGGGACCACCGCTATTGTCTATTAGACCCCAACTGGAGAAAAAATTAACGCCCTTTCTTCTAACCCCTTATCAGTCCACAGGTTAACCGTATAGGATACGGTCCCCTGACCCGTTCCGGAGACCGCTTCTTCCACCCCGCCCTTTTTCTGTACCAGCAGGTTTTGATAGCCCACCGCACCAATCCCAATAATCTACCTGCCTTGCGCGCTACGCCGGCAAATTTCGCCTAATCACCGATACGGTTTTGGGCAACAGGTTGGCTATCTGCGAGCCGCTGCCTTTTCAAACTCTGCTATCGCCTCATCGGAAAGGGGATGATTACCCAGCGCTAACAGCACATCATAGGGCAGGGTTAAATGGTGGGCACCAGCGATAAACGCTCGCATCGCCTCTTCCGGCGACTTGACACTTGCCGCGACAAGCTCCACCGGCTTGCCACTTGCCTGAATCACCGCTGCCATTTCGGCAATTAGTTTTATTCCGTCGCCCAAAAGCCTGGTTGCCCGGTTGACATAAGGAATGACATAAGTACAACCGGCTTCAATCGCAAGGAGCGTTTGGTGCCCGCTAAACACCGCGGTCGCGGCACAGGGGATTTCCGGTGCCAGGCGGGTGACGAGCGATAGGTTTTCGGTTGTCGCCGGAATCTTCAACACAATCTTGTCCGGCGCAATCTGGTAAAACTCCCTTGCCTCCTGCTCCCTTTCGGGCAGAGTTTTGCCGGTCAACTGATAAAATACCGGACCGGGCACAATCTGACACAACCTTTTAATCACCGTATCAGGTGCATCCGCCACCTTTGAGAGCAAAATAGGATTGGTCGTGCACCCGCGCACAAACCCCAGTTTTACCGCCTGCGTTACCTCCTCAACAACCGCACTGTCAATGAACAGCATCTTAAACCTCCTGTTCCTTGAGCAACCGCTCAACCTCTTCCCTTCGGGGCATAGACGGTTCTGCCCCGAGTACCGTGCAGGCGATTGCGCCGCAGGCATTGGCAAACCGCACCGCTTCATCCAGGCTCCGACCTTCGGCGATACTTACCGCCAGACCGGCGCGAAATGCGTCACCGGCACCGGTCGAATCTATCGCCTTAACCTTAAACGGTGGAAAGCGCCGTTTGCCATTTTCATCAAACACCAGCGCGCCATCTGCGCCCACCGAAATAATTACCGCCCGGCGTCCGGATTTAAGTTCGACTTTTGCCCAGTCATCAATCGCCATCCCGCCTGCCAGTTCTGCCGCCTCAATCTCGTTCGGAACGATGTAATCCACTGGCTCTTTTATCGGCAGTTCAATCTTGTGAAACGGCGCCGGGTCAAGAAACACCAGACACCCGGCATTGCGGGCAATGGTCGCCGCCTGAAACGAAACCCGGTGCGGAATCTCAAACTGCAGCATCAGGGCATCCGCCGCCTCAATTTCCGGCTTTACCATCGCTATCTGTTCCTCACCTAACCGGAGATTGGCACCGGCAACACCGATAATCGCATTCTGCCCGGCACTGTCAATCATCGGGCAGGCAACGCCCGTTGGCACCTCCGGGTCAACGGCGACGAAATCGGTCCTCATCCCTTCCTCCTTCATCTTCTTCAAAAACAACTCGCCGAAGTAGTCCATTCCCACCTTGCCCACCATCACAACATCGGCACCCAGCCGGTGCGCCGCGAGCGCCTGATTAAAACCTTTGCCGCCTAAAAAAAGTCCGAACCCATCACCGGCCATTGACTCGCCTGGTCGGGGCAACCGCTTGACCCGAAACACCATATCGGTCATAAAAGAACCAACAACGCAGATTTTAGCCCGCTTATTTTTCATAATGTTAAGTTTATCGCCCCAATACGCCCCCTGTCAAACCAGACGAAAAAATTGACCACCAGGAAATTGTCCTTATCGTTAAAATATGCTGCTAAATTTCCACGGTAAACAGCCGCAAATTGCCCCCGATGTTTTTGTTGCGCCCAATGCGGTCATCATTGGCGACTGCGAAATCAAATCCGGGGCAACAATCTGGTTTGGTGTTCTGATTCGGGCTGATGTCAACCGTATCGTCATCGGTTCCATGACCAACATCCAGGATTTAACCGTCATCCACTGTGACGAAGCCGAACCACCGGTTGTACTCGGTACCCGGGTAACTGTGGGCCACCGGGCGATTGTGCACGGTTGCACGATAGAAGACGAGGCGATGATTGGCATGGGCGCGGTCATCCTCAACCGGGCAAAAGTTGGCAAGAACTCAATCGTCGCTGCGGGCAGCCTGGTCAAAGAAGATTTCGTGGTGCCGCCGGGCACCCTTGTTGCCGGGGTGCCGGCGCAAATCAAACGGGAACTGCAACCAGCAGAAATTGAATGGCTCAAAAAGGTGGCCGAGGGTTATTATCAACTGGGCAAAAAGTATCGGCAGTTAACCCCGACACCCTGATTAGAAACCATTAGAACCGGGTTGTGCCCAACCCCAAAACAACTATTCAAAAATCCGTTCCACCGCCTGGTCTTCAACCCAGCCGCCCACACCACCCGGAATCTGAATCAGCACAAACCCGGGCCGGCGCTCAACAATCTTGACCTCCAGCCCATCGTGCACCGCGGCAATCTCCTTGTACTCTTCACCCGGTCCGGAGCGTAAAATCGCCTCGGGCACAACCACCACCGCCTTTGCCCGATTGATTACTCCTTGCCAGATTAGCGTCCCAACGCCAAAGTAGACGAAAACAACTGTCAACCCGATTGCCCCGTAACCCAAAAACTTTTTGCCCGTGCTCAGATAGAGCCCGAGACAGAGCGCCAGGACGAAGAACAAAAGCCCGGCAAAAAAACGGGTTGTCAATCGGTCAAACGGTGTCAAAAGATTACGCACCATTGCTGTCAAAGGGCTTTCCGGATTGGGATTTTTATCCGGCCGGAAGTTGCGGACAAAGGCGATGTTGCTGGTGATGTCCGGGTCGTGCGGCTTGAGCGCCCAGGCACGGAGATAGTCCGCGAGCGCCCTGCCCAACCTGCCCAACTTGAAATGGGCATTGCCCCGATTGTAATAAATCTCCACCGCCGCGACCTGCTGCGCCGCCGAGTCGTAAAGGACAATGGCATCTGCAAACCGACCCGCCTCGTAAAGTTTGTTTGCCCGTTCCCACTGTTCAACCGGCAGCGCAAACACCAATATCAGCGTCGCAACTAAACTCATATCTTTTTGACAACCCCGCGTGCCTTTTGTAAAACCGTGTGCGGGTTACACTCGCTCATATTAGGCGAAAACCGGGCAAGGGCACAGACCTGCACCGTGTCAAGCAAATCCTGCACCGCTCCCGCATCAACACCCTGTCGGGTCAACGCATCTTTTATTTCCGCACTGGTCAAAGCACCGGTTTCAATGTTGAACCGGTCCCCGGCATACGAAAGTAACGCCTGATACACCAGACTGTAAAAGTCAGCAATCCGCTTTGCGGCAAGCGCTTTTTCCGCCTGTTTCAACCGGCGGTTTGCAACCTTGCGGGCATTACTGCGGCGCGCATAACCCGGGTCAAGTTGCAACTTGCGCCGCCGGACACCAAACCCGATGCCGAACGCCATCGCAACCAGCCCCATTATGTAAAACAAATTAAACCAGGATTCACAACCCGCCAACCGGTTAACGGTCAGGCGGAGTTCGGTCTTGATATGCCTGATGTCCGTACCCAGAACCCTCATTCCGCTCGCGGTCGTATAATCCTCCCCGCTTCTTGCCGGCACACCGAGAGCGACAAACTCCAGAGCCGGTGTCTTTCTTGTGTAGTAACTGCCCGTATTCGGGTCAAAGAAACCAATCTCAACCTCCGGAATCCGGAATTTACCATCGGCCAGCGGCAAAAGCGGATATTCAAACCGCCTTGTACCATTGAGCCTGCCGCCGGCGTAATTGAAATCGTCCTTTGTCTCCGGGCTCAGGACCTTCAAACCGGTAATCGGGGGCAGAGTTGGCGCACCAATTAAACCAAGGTTACCGGTTCCGGTGATAACAAGCGAAAGCACAACCGGTTCCCCACCCTTTGCCGTTTCCGGCACCACCCGGGCACTAACCTGAAACGAACCAACACCACCGGTGAACGATGCCGGTCTTCCTGTTTCGGGCAGCGCCTTCACCTCAACCGTCACCTCTTCAGAATTAACCTCAAACGGCTGGGCGGTTGAGAAGAAAAATCCCGGCGCCACCATCTCACCGGCAAGGCTCATCGCGCCAATCTTCAATTGCCCCGAACGGGTGGGAAACAGAGCGGTCTTTCGCACCACCGCGCCGAACATCTGCCTGCCCCGATAGGTTCTCCTTTCATAATTCAGTTTTTGCGGTTGATAAATCTCTTGAGCCCAGAAACCGGTCAGGGTCGGCGGCTCTTTGATATTCAAACTTGCCACCTGCCCTGTGGTGTAAAAGGTCCAGGTTGCGGTTACCATCTCACCCTGATAAACCGTTTTCCGGTCCACGCTCACATCAAGAAAAACCTCGCCTCGGGTTGGTTCCGGCTCTTCAAAGATATCAAAGGGCCGGCGCTGGGGTTGCGTTGGCTTTGGCTGAGTTCCGGTTTTCGTCACCTTGACCGTTATCGGTTCGGTTGTGTACTCCGTCCCGTTGTAGTTCAACCGGCAGGGTCCGATTACCAGTTCGCCGGTCTTTTTCGGAATCAGGGTGTAGATAAAACTGATTGTCTGCTCCTGAGTCACCCGGCCCTGAACAATCGAAATACTTGTTGACTGCGACTGGCTACTGCCGACATTGTCAAACCCCGGCAGTTCGGGCAACTGCGGCTTCGGCACCCGGCCCACATTCGTTCCGCTTACCTGAACAATCAACTGCAACGGCTCACCCAGCCCAACCGTTGTCCGGTCAACCTCGGCAGTGAACCGCAACTCACCACCGGTTGCGATGGTAAAAAACAAAACAAAGGTCACAATCCCGCACCGCATCTTACCAGTCCTTTTCCACCTGACGCCTTGCCCTGGGCTTGCGCACATCCTTCTGAACCTGACGCTCCTTGTTTTCCACCGCCTGTAAAACCCGCTCCGCCTCATCCTTCTCCATTCCCGATTGTTCCTGATATTCTGGCGCCCGCGGTTGTTGTTGCTGCCTTCCTCCTGATTGCTGCTGCGGGCCCTGACTGGAATCTGGCGCCTGCTTCATCTCTTCTTTTTTCTTCAAACAGAACTCTAAATTCTCCTTTGCCTGCCGGTCGTTCGGATTGGCGAGTAAAGCCATTTTATAAGAATTAATCGCCTCATCCAGTTTCCCCATCCGATAAAAACTGTTACCCAGATTGTAAAAGGCGTTACCGCGTTTGCGCGGATTTCTGTCCACCGTTGCCAGAGAAAGCTCTTTGATTGCCTCATCGAATTTACCCAGCCGATAGTAGGTGTTGCCGATATTGTAGTGAATCGCAAGGGCATCGGGCTCCAGCACCTCAGCCCGTTGATAAAAACTGAGCGCCTCCTGATACTTGCCCCGCCGGAACAACCCATTGCCCGCCCGCAGCAAATTGGGGACATCTCCGTTTGCCGTTTGCACAACGGCAAGAGAAACAACAAACCCGACGAGCGCTGCCCGCCGCCGATTAAAAGTGAATCGCCCCCTAATAAACAGGCTCAGCGGGTTACGGACCGCCGGTAAAGCAAGGCTAAAGAACAGCAGCAAAATGCCCGCCAGCAAAAAAAGTTGATACCGCTCCACATAGTTAGAAAAACTGCCCCCGCTCAACTCCTCTTTTTCCAGCCGGTCAAACTCTCCTGCCAGTTTTGCTGCCGAAAACCCCTCCATTCGATAAAACCGGCCGCCGGTTGCCTGCGCGATAAGAATCAACTTGCGCTCATCCATCCTTGAAATCACCACCTGACCGGAACGGTCCTTTTTGTAAACCACACCCCCTTCTTTTCTTTCCGGAATTGGCGCGCCCTCCGCACTGCTGAACGCCACCGGATAAATCCGCACCCCCAGTTCCTTCGCCACCTGCACCGCCTGTTCGGTCTGGGTCCCGAGGTCTTCGCCATCGGTGATTAAAACGAGCGCCCTGCTGCCCGGTGCGGTACTGGTAAACAGCTCACTCGCCTTCCGAATCGCCTTGCCGTAATCGGTGCCCGGCACCGGCATCAAATCCGGGCTGATGATGTCAAGGAACAGTTTTGCCGCCTCGATATCGGTTGTCAGCGGGCACAGGATATGGGCATCACCGGCAAAGGCAACAATGCCCACCGCATTACCGGTAAGTTCGTCCAGTAGGGCGGCAACTTCGGTCCGGGCGCGCTCGAGCCGGTTCGGCTTGACATCTTCGGCAAGCATCGACTTTGAGGCGTCAAGGGCAATCACCACCGCCACACCCCGGCTCTTGAACATCTGTAATCTCTCGCCCCACCTCGGTCGCGCCAGCGCAATGACCATCAGCCCGAGCCCGATAACCAAGAGCATCAGTTTCACCCATTCAAGAAAAGGTGCGCGGTCGGGTTCAATCCGGGCAAGTAACTGGGGTTCAATAAAACGGGCAACCCGTTTCCGGTCCAGGTCCCGTACAACGATAAAAAACACTATGATTACCGGCAGGGCAAGCAGGAGATAGAGCATGTGCGGTGCGCCCCAGTGCATTACACCAGCCTCCGGTTGATAACCATCCCCGCCG
>Ga0067045_1028577_pt1 | contig 30793 bp, 30 predicted proteins | sample TerdegcTABiofilm_FD_59184 | JGI IMG/M metagenome (GOLD analysis project Ga0067045, IMG submission 59184) | Combined Assembly of (Gp0054472, Gp0054536) Wastewater bioreactor microbial communities from Singapore -Terephthalate degrading...
GGGGGGGGGGGGGGGGGAAAGAGGTTTCTGATCACTCCTCGGAAAATTCTTTCCTGCTCGGATTTCTCCAACTCGTGTTCACGCTCAAGAGGAATGGTTCTGGACGAAATTTCGATTCCAAGCGCGTGGTGATAGACCGCCTCCAAGCCACAGCCGTGAGCGCGGTACCCCACTGTAGGCCGTCTTCAGGACGTCGGTCTTCCCTGGGGCTGGCCCCGGTGCGCTGATTCGCGTGCTACTGAATGATGGTGACCGGCGGTGACGCCTCAGTCGCGCCGGCGATTTCATCGATGTTCGCGGATGAGCAGAATATTTGGGGTTGACTGAACGTTGGTGGTGAAGTACGGTAACGAGTACTCCTATAAGGACTTATTCAATAACATGATGACGGGATTGTCTATGCGAGGTGCGCTCGGAGAGTGGGGGCACCGTTTTCAAATCAGACAAACCGTCCCGCTGTCGGTCGTGAGCCAAAGGGCCTCACAGCCAGAAAGTCCGCGCAGCGAATCCCGGAAGATGAGATTTGTAGCCAGATCATGCTTTGCCGCTAGCAGCTCCCAAAAGAAGCCGTGAATGGTTTGTGGATCAGGTGCGGCGTCGCAAAAAAGTTAAGACGCTGAGTAACCGTCATGAGCGGACGGCAGCAAAGCCGATGTACGCGATTCTCGCTCCGGGATAAAGGGTTGATCGTCATTGTCCGCAATGCCCTCCATTTTACGGACTCACGTGATCCGGGGGGGAGAAGAGAGAGCGGCCATCGAGCTTCGCCGACAGAAAATGTCAGCAAGCGCAAAGGTCAAATTCTGTCATGTGGTGCTGGAATCGAGACTCAGCCAAGAAACCACGGTCCGCTCGACATGTGGCGCGGATCGTTGCTTTACGAGATTGCCCATCATTGTGACCGTGAGTCACCAGGGAAGAAATGAGTGAAAGGAGAGTCCGTGTGAGAAGATTGTGCATTTTCGCAATAGTTTTGCTGTTTACGCCGGTTCTCGCGTACGGTGACACCGTGAAGATCGGGCTAGCGCATGTCTTTTCAGGCCCCATGGCGACATTCGGAGAAGTGGCTGAGCAAGGAGTCCGGCTCGCTGTTAAGCGAATCAACGAACAGGGGGGGCTGCTCGGCCGAACCGTGGAAGTCATTAAGGCTGACACACAGGTGAAGCCGGAAGAAGGTCTGAAAGCAGTCGAGAGACTGGTTGAGAAAGACCGAGTGGATGCCATCGTGGGAATAGTTTCAAGCGCTGTGGCGCTCAAGGTCACGCCGGAGATGGATCGGCTTAAGACGCCACTGATAATCACCCACGCCATGGCTGACCCCGTTACTGGCTCCAAATGCAGTCCATGGGTATTTCGAATGACATGGTCCACGAAGGAGGCGATCAAGGGCGCAGCCCTGCTGGCGAAATCAGAGCTCAAGTCCGACACGTGGACTACACTCGGCCCGGATTACGGGTTTGGTCAAGAGACTTGGGAGCTCTTTCAGAAATACCTGGGTGAGCTTGGCCCGTACAAATTCGTTTCCCCCAACTACTCTCCTATGGCGACGAAGGACTGGAAGCCGTATATCGAGAAGCTCAACGCCTCCGGGGCTAAGGGCGTCATGGTTTCGTTGTGGGGGAACAACTTGCGAGACTTTGTCAAACAGGCCAATGCCGAGAAGTTTTTCGATGGCAAGGATGTTATCTGCGTCGTAGGAGGAGGTGTCGAGGTTTTCTGGGCTCTTGGATTTCTTGACACGCCTGTCGGCGTATGGTTCGGCGCGCCTTATTGGGCGGGCGCCAACGAAACGCCCGAAAATATGGAATTCGTCAACGAGTACCAAAAACTGTCTCACTCGCAGATTCCTCCGTCATATTCGGCCTACACCGCTTACGCTGCGGTGATCATGTACGCGGAGGCCGTCAAGAAGGCCGGAACAGTGGACAAGAAATCGGTGGCCAAGGCGATGGAGGGATTACGAGTGAATTTGCCCGGTGGGGTTACCACGTTCAGAGCGTCTGACCACCAGGCCGCGTTTCCGGTGGTATTCGGCAAATCCGCCCAGCAAGCCTCAAGCCTGGGAAAGAGATTCCGAAGCCTGGCACCGTTGAAGATATTCAATGGGGAAGACCTGTTGCCCCAGCCGGAGGATACCGGTTGCGCCATGAAACTGTTGAACTAGGAAGCTGGAGTCAAGTCCTGCTGCCAGCGGGATCTGACTCCCATCGTGACGCCGGCCTGCCACAGGGACCGTTGGCCCTGAAACTGCGAAGGCCTGTCTGAGCGTGGCAGCCGCATAGGAGCCTGGGACTTCATACGAATCTGGATTGAGCGCTACCGGCCGTGGCGCCAGTCGGACTCTCTCATTGGCTAGCGGACGCTCCCGGGAATGCAATGCTGCTCAACTCTCGTGCGGTTCCGGGGACCAAGCGTCCCCAGCCGCCGCGGCCGGCCGGACCGTCTGTCCGGGGCTCTACGGGATGCCTTTGACGGTGGCTTGCCAATTCTCATGGTCGGTCTGCGGGAGGTTGGTAGACAATGCCGGTGATCCTGTCTTTCGCAAAGTCAAAGAGCGTCTCCGCATCCGACCCGTGCATAATTTTGACTCTTGGCTCGTCCACGACCTTCCCGATTTTCGCCGCGTCGATGGCCCTTTCATGAAACAGCCCAATGACTTGATCCGAGTGGCGAGGTGGAACAGACAAGACAAAGCCGAAACTCTGAAATGAAAACAACCAGTCCGAGAAGGGGATTTCCGAGGGAGCGGGAATGGAATCGAGAAGGATATCAGCGCCTTTCCCTGAATTCTCTATCATGATCGCGGCGGTGCCCACAAGACCGGCGTTGCTAACGTCTTTTGCCGCGTTCGCCCAGCCCCTTTCCGCAATCATGGGCAGCGATTCTAGTCGGTGGATGAGCTCCTGGGGACTCTTGCCGGAGTTCGCGTCCCAACTTGTCACGGAATGGCATCCAGGCTTGCCACTGAGGTCAACCGCAAGAATGAGATCATCGCCAGCCTGAGCTGTGTATCCGTGCAGAACCTTTTGCGCCCAACCCAGAATGGCGACAGCTAATGCGGGAGCCTCCGGTGCCGCGTCCGGATGCAGATGTCCGCCCAGCATGGGAACCTGCAATTTTTCACAGCCCCTTCGGATGCCCTGGACTACCTTGCGGCGATGTTCTTCATCTCCGCTGGCCAGCACGTTAACCATGGCCAAGGGGCGGCCACCCATGGAATAGATATCGTTTACCGTGACCATTACCGACGCTTTGCCGGCCGCGTAGGGCTCATTGATGAGTAGTTTTGGCATGATTCCGTCCGCCGCGAACAGTAAGAAGCCGTCTTTCCACGGAATCGCCGCAGCGTCATCACCGAAATTGGGGGGAGCGAGACCAGGTTGGCCTTTCAAGACCAACTCGCGGAAAACATCCTCAATGGGTTGTTTACGAAGAAGTCCACTATAATTGCGTATTCTTTCAGCAAGCACGGTTATCGGCGCATCCATTGTCACGTGTTCCATGTTCTGTGGCGGTCAATCCATCAGACTGTGTCGAGATCCGCTTGCATGAGCCTATGCGGTTTGCCATGGTAAATCTCGACGGGTCCCACGGCCTTCCAGCCAAGCAGGGAGAAATATTTTACATTTTGTTCCTGAATATGGGCCGTGAATCGCGTGCAGCCTCGTTCCTTCACGTAGCGCATTGCTTCCCTGACGAGCAGCGTCCCAACATGATTATCTCTATGTTTCTTCCGGACTGCAAGCCTTCCCCCAACCCAGTGATTGGGGCGGTCCTTCTCGGGGAAGACGCGCACGGTCCCCACAACTTGGTCGTCACATTTTACGATGATATGCGTGCTCGATGGGTCGTTTTCATCGAGGTCCGACGTATCGAAGAGACGTTGTTCCCTGACAAAAACATCTTCACGGATTTTCAGAGCTACTGCAAGCTCGTCCTCGCTTGCGGCAGGCCGGCAGATGAATTCGTTCCTTGATTCTCGTTCATAAGCTTGCAGGGCTGAACACGCGCCGCATCTCACACAACCGGCACGAGATTTCGTGGCGGAAAGCCCCCTTTTTCTCAGAATTCCGGCTACGGCCTTGTACAGTCGCTTCATGGTCTCAGGATGGGGTGTCTCGCAATCCTGCATCCATGAACCCGGTATTGGGCGCAATGGCACAACAAATGGATAAACTCCTCTGTCGGCAAGAAACTCACTCCCCCTGACGACAGAGTCCTCGTGTTCACCGAGCCCCACCAGCAAGAAACTACTGACCTGGTTGAAACCGAAGACGTCCACCGCCCAGCTCCAGGCCTTTTCATACCGTGCAAGGCCAATAGCGGCCTTTACCGGTGCGGTTTTTGCGAGCGCTCTGGTGTCAAAACTTTCCAGGTGAATGCCCACGGTATCTGCGCCCGCTTCTTTCAGCTCGCAAAGCTTCTCTCTGTCGTCAGGTGGAAGAAATTGAACATGGATAGGGATATCGCAGGCTTGCTTCACGGCCTTGGCACATTTTCCAAGATAATCGATTTCTTCTCCCCATGGTAGGACCGCTCCCGTGGTCATGACAACGTGGGAAACCCCGTCCAGTTCCATCGCTTTGCGGACCACTTCCGCCAATTGAGCCGGAGTCTTCAGTCTTGTGGTTTGACCGCTAGACAAGGACAACTCTATGCCGCAGAATTGGCACCTCTTTTCAGAATTCCAGTATACGCACGTCTGCCGGACTGTCGAAGCGACGCAGTCCTTTCCGTGAAAGAGAGCGATGCTGGAATAGGGCGTTTGATCCTTTGTGGCATAGTCATAGAACTTGGGCCTTGGCGCCATGGCCGCAGGCATGATGTATTCGCCATCCTTGACCAGCCAGGAGGCGCCGTCACGCGAACGCAACGCGTATGGAGATCTCGACACAAAGGCCCCGCAGAACGGCACGTGAGCGGGAATGCCGTCAAGGAGTATTGTGCCGCCTTCAGCGGGCCCCGCTCCGACCTTTCTGTTCGGCGAGCCCATGGCGACTTGTACCCCGAGGCTCTGAATCTCGGCTATGGTATGGGCAAGCATCCGTCTCACCTCCGGACTGCGGAGAATTTCCGAAGCGCGTGAACTGCGTTGTCCACGGGAGAGGCGCTCATCCTCTCCTGCTTAAGGATTCCAATCACTTCTCGTCTGATATCGTTGGCATCTTTGCTGGTGCGATCCCGCGGATGCGGAGCGTTTACCTCGAATGTTCGCAAAATCTTCGCGGGCCTCTTGGATAGAACGACAATCCGGTCGCTCAAGAATACCGCCTCGTCAACATTGTGGGTAACGAACAGGACGGTGTCGTTCCTCTCATTCCGGAGATCGATGAGAAATTCCTGCATGTCGTTGCGGGTCTGGCTGTCCAAGGAGCCAAACGGCTCATCCATCAGTACTAATTTGGGGTTCATGATGAGCGTGCGCGCTATGGCGACTCGCTGCTGCATGCCTCCGGACAATTGGCTTGGATATCGATCTTCGAACCCCTGCATGCCGAAGAGTTCTATGTATTTCTCCGCAATCGCTCTCCTCTCCACCTTGCCCATTCCCATGATCTCGAGTCCAAACTCGATGTTCTCAGCCATGGTTCTCCAAGGGAACAAGGCGTACTGCTGGAACACCAAGCCCACATCATGAGTAGGCTTTACGATCTCTCGTCCGTCCAATAGGACTTTGCCGTCCGAGGGCTTCTCCAACCCTGAGATGATTCTCAACAAAGTAGACTTTCCACATCCGCTGGGTCCCACGATAGAGACGAACTGCCCTTGCTCGACCATGAGATCGATACCGGAAATGGCGCGCACCTCTCCGTTCTGCGCTCCATTGACGAAGGTCTTTCCAAGGCCGATCAATTCAAGATGCATTGTATCAGCGCCTCTACACACATGGTCTGAGCCTGGCTTCCCAAGCTCTGAATAGCCAGTCGACAATAAGGCCAATCACACCGATAACCAACATTCCGGCTACTATCTGGTCAGGTCTCTGAATGTCACGCGCTGTCATGATCATGAATCCGAGTCCATACCCTTCCTTGACGCCGGAGAATTCGGCCGCGACCAAAGTCATCCAGGCGACCCCCATTCCAACTCGCAGACCCACAAAAATGGAAGGGAGAGAACCAGGTACCAGCACCTTGAGGAAAATGTCCTTTTGGTTGGCGTTGAGTGTCCGTGCCGCGTCTATGAGGATTGGACTGACGGATAAGACGCCGGATGCGGTACTCAGGAGGACCGGGAAAAACGCGCCCAGGAAAATGATGAACGCGGCGGATCTCATTCCTATGCCAAGCCAGACTATGGCGATGGGAATCCATGCCAGCGGAGGAATTGGACGGATGAGCTCGACAATGGGACTCAGTACTCGATGGAACAAGGGAAACCATCCCATGAGCAGCCCCAATGGAATGCCAAGAGCGCAGGCTATCGAGAAGCCCCAGGCTACACGATAGAGACTGTACAGAATATGATTATGAAGCAGACGCCCCGGAGGCATTCCTGTGGTCAAGAGGGCGCCGAGTCCCTCCATGATCTCTACGGGCGACGGCAGAACGTAATTCGGAACCGTTCCGAGGAGACACAAGACCTCCCAAAGGCATAGCAGAAGCAGAACCGGAAGGTAACGCCACATGACACATCTCAGCTTCTTTTGACGTTCCAAATATCTGGGAGGCCGGCGCTCCCCGGAAAAAAGCAGCGCTGACTATGGCCTGAATGAGTAGAATTCGCGACCGCATTTCTGGAATCGACCACCACGTCGCGCCTTGGCCATCTGTGAACAAATCGAACGTTCCAAGGCCCCGCCTCCTAGTAAACGATCTTTTCCACGAAAGACTCGCTACTGTCCAACGTGATGTAGCCAAGTTCACGGAGGAATTTCACATATTCTTTGAGCCCCTCAATGTTGAGGTCGGAAACATACGCCACGTTTCTCATCCCGTTCCTGATGGTCCCTTCATCCAGGCCCGTGTGCTTAACTGCGATCTTGACCGCTTCATCTTGATTCTTGTGAATGAAATCGATGGATTTCCGGTGCGCCTCAAGCGTTTTCTTAACTACTGCGCCGTTTCCTTTTGCAAATCGCTTGTCGACAACCAGGACGCAGCACGGGTGATTCTTCCAAATGGCGCCCGAGGAAACGAGCATCTTGCCGACCCCCATTCCCACGGCCTGGGCAGGATAAGGCTCCCAAGCGATGAAGGCGTCTATCTGGTGTGTTCTCAAGGCGCCTATCATTTCAGGCGGCTTAATCACGGTCACTTTCACTGCATTTCCGTCTAATCCAGAATTCCCGAGAGCCTTTCGCAAGAGAAAATCCTGAACGGTGGAATAACCCGGAACCCCTATCTGTTTTCCTTTCAAGCCTGAAATGTCCGTGATCTGGGAGTCCTTTCCAACGACAATCGCTGAGCCTTCGGTGTTGACTTGAGCCAGAATCCACACGTTCACCGTGCCGTTGGCTGAAGCCGTTACCGTGGGCGCTTCCCCGACATAAGCCATGTCTATGGCCCCTGCGGAAAAAGCGCTCATCACCTCAGGCCCGGCCCGAAAGATTCCCGCTATCTGAACCCGCAGCCCCTGTTCGTCAAAAAATCCCTTTTCAAGCGCTACCATGAGAGGAAGGTGATGAATATCATTCTGCAAGCACGCCATTCGGATAGGCTGGGACGAGGAGTCTTGTGAATGAGCCGTTCCAGCCGCGACGAGACCGAGCGAGAACGCAAAAAGAGCCAGCGCAAGTCTTTTCATAGGATTCCTTCTCCATTTGATTGCATTTCACGCATACAGTGTGACATTGGAGACGCCCTTACTGGGAGTCGCATCTAGTGACCTCATAGTAGCGGTTCGTGATAAGGCCCGCAAACAACACCGCTCCAGGGCACGGCACAACGAGTTTCTTGGCGCATGAGCCTCCGATGATGTTGTACCATTCCATACACGCGGAGCAGACATGGGACGTTTTGCCAATGGAGTACGGGACGCGCTCGTCCCCCTCAAGAACAAAATACGCAGGCTCTATGAAGTTCGCGTGATTTGCACAGTGTGACGTGAACAACTCTTCAAACTTCACCCCCCTCAATCCCATCACCTTGAGCCAGCGCTCTATCTCCTTTACTTCCACCGCTCCAATGTTGTCCCACTCGGCGGGTCGAGCGTTCTGGTAACTCGGTCTTTCAATAAGACGAGCCTTTTCCTCGCACGACGGAAGCGATGCGGGCTTGAACGTGCTTTGGCGTATGACGACTTCACATCGCGTGCCAAAGTCCCCGAGGGCAACGGAGCTCACCAGCAAAATTTTACCGTAGTAAGGGGATGTACGGTACCACGACAAATGTCTTTTGCAGAGCTCGAAGCGTCCCCATGTTTCCGGTAACACATAAGCCGCTTCCACTCGTTTCGATAGTGGGGCGCACACCGCTTTTTTCGTCTCAGGTATCGAACCGCCTCGACCTTCGATCGTTGCCTTCACGTTGTCAAAGACAGGTCTTTCAAGCCAGTAGACAAATTTCTGATAGCTAGTGCCGCTGTTCATGGCAGGGTTCGGTTTCCTCGGGATGATGTGAATGCGCTTTCATAGACGCAACGCAAAGGGTCCTTCGTCAACCGGTCCAAGCAACTCGCTTCTGCTGCGGATCACGGCGCAAATTGGCGCCTCTACGACCGCGCATTCCCGTGAACCTTTTGATAGACACCGGCATAATGCCGGCGTTCCTGGCCTCTCAATCATTCATTGTGGCGATTCTCGCCGATGTGGCTCGTATCACGGTTTCGGAGAACCTTATTCCTCTTTTTTCAAAGCGCTTCTCACCAAATGGGTCATGTCTCTCATCACCAGGGGTGAATTCAAAGCGCCGATACCCACTTGAAGACCTGCATAGCAGAAAGGACACGCACTGACCAGTTCTGTGGCGCCCGTTTGTTCCGCTTCCCTGATCCTTGCTTGCGCCATCTTATTCTGGAGGTCGGGGAACCCGGCCTTGACCCCTCCCCCAGCGCCGCAACATCTGGAATATGGGCCATGTCTGGGCATTTCCACGAGCTCCAGTCCCGGAATGGCCTTAATGACCGCCCTAGGCTCGTCAAAGATTCCCGAGGCTCGGCCGAGATGACACGGATCATGATAGGTGATGACCTTTTCAACGGGAGCCTCGAATCTGAGTTTCTTCTGCTCAATGAGCCTGTGGAGGAACTCAACGGTGTGCAGCACTTCAAAGTTCAACATGCCGACTTTCGCATAGTCCTCCCTTATGGTCTTGAAGCATCCCGAGCACGAGGTGACAAGCGTATCGATACCGAGGCCGTTCAGAAGCTTGATGTTGTCCGAGGCGATCCGCTCGTACTCAGGATCGCCCATCCTGAGAAGAACACTCCCGCAACACTTCTCGTTTTCTCCCAGACATCCGTAATCTATGCCTAGAACGTTCAAGACGTTCACGGTATCGATTGCGATTTGGCGGATATTTGAGTCGTAAACGGCTGTACAGCCGAAAAATAGCAGGGTCTTGCTCTTCGTTTTCTTTATATCTGGCGGCAGCTCGGGTATCAGATTCTCCTTTTTCGCGCGCCGAGCCCACTTCACCCGCCCCTGTCGGGGTTGCTGCCAAGGGTTGTCGTACGCCTTTACACTCTTGGCCAGGTTTTTCTGTGGCTCAAGAGGCCCGTACCCCGAGGAGACCATCAGTTCACGGATGTTTTCCCAGAGGTTGACCGTATCGATATTAGCGGGACAGACGACCTGGCACTGCCCGCAAGTAGAGCATTCGTAGAGATTGAGAACGAACCGGCGGACATCATCCTCATTAATCTCATGGAGTCTGAAGACTTTCCGTATAAGCCACTTGGCCGGCTCAGGCAGCCTCCCGTTCTTGATTATAGCGTTCAGAAGGCTTTGCTGGTTTTTTGCAATGTGGAGAAAATCGAGGATCTTCTGACGCGGGAGAATGTCTTCTCGGCCATCTTGGTCGAATACCGGACACCAGTTCAAGCACTCTCCGCAACGGGTGCACGCCTCCAGTTGGACCAGTCGTCTCATCTCCAATCTTTCCAATGGGATGACGCGTGCTGGAGCAACGGTGTTTTCAAGGGCCGCTTCGGTGGAATTCGTTTCTTCCATATTACGTTCTCTCTCTTGGCGCCTACCCTCTTTTGTAGTTAAGCAGAAGGCTCAACGGAGTGGTAAAGATGTGTTTCAGCTTTCCGAAAGGCAGATAAGCGATGAACAGGGCCCATAGGAGCGCGTGGACATACCAGATGTATCCGTACATCGACTGCCAGCCCAAGTCCACAACGGAGAACAGCCTTGAGATAGCATAGCCAAAGAAAGCCGACAGGGCCACGTGTGGCGGGATCTGTCCCACGAGGAGCCTTATTCCTTCCAGGAGGAAGCCCGACAATGTGACGAGTCCGATGATCACGAGCGCAATGGTATCCTGCTCCTGTGTCGACACATATTCCGGTTTAGTGAGAAAGCGCCGACCCATCGCCCAGATTACGCCTGCGAGAATAAAGCCCCCCGTCAAATCATTGAACGTGGCGACGAAGGAACTGTCCTTGCTTACCAGTGTCAAGGTCAACTCGCTTTCCGGCGAGAACTTCTGAAGGAACAAGGCAAGAAAGCTGAGCGCAAAACGGGCGAAAAAGGAATAGAAGATCAGTGAGTGTATGAACCAGCGGCTCACGCCATTGGCCAGGATCCTGCGTTGCAGGAGCACGTCGAAAAAAAAGGTCTTAAGTATCGGAAAAATTTCCCAGGAGAAGACTTTGCTCCAGACAGCCTCTGAGCCCAATTGCACCTTTCTGTGTACAGAAGCCACTTCACCCTGAACACTGGCCTTGAACCAAAAGGCAAGCGTGCCAACAACACCCATAGTCGCTATAATGATCGCTACGGGAAAAACGGGGCTACCCATCTGCAGCGGGGAGTAATGGCAGGCGATGCAAACAAAACTCTTGGAAGGTAAAACCGTTGTCGGTGCGCCCACCTGATTGTTGGACACATGGCACCTTGAGCAAAACTCCTGCCGGCTCACATCGGTTACTTTGTGCTTCGCCAGGCTTATGGGCGCTTGTTTGTCGTTCGTGTGCGCAAGTTTCACCTGGTTGTTCGCTGCGTCGAGGGTGACAAATGGTGAGTCTGTGTGGCACGCCTCACACCGTACGCGCTGATGTTCAGCGTGGGTCCCCGGCGCCCCATACATCCTCGGATGGCAACTGGCGCACTGGACACCCGACAGGGCACGATGCGGTGATTGAGCCACCCTCGTGTGGCATTGGACGCATGCCACGTATCTGTGGGGAGACGTAAGAAAATACTCAGGCTTGACCTGCAGAGAAACCTTGGAGGCTCGGAAGTCTCCGTGAGAACCGGGCTCCTGGTGGCAATTGTAGCAGAATCGCTGAGACGAGAGAACGCCCTCGTTGGAATTCAGATTTCGTTGCCGATGGCAGTCCAAGCACTCAGACGGCTCCTCTTGAGCTGTTGAAGACCCGACCATCCAAAAGGCCATGAAACAAAACGCCATAGCGCACAGTGCCGCCGCTGAAGTCTGCAACCTTGGTTTCATAAGACTCTTGACTCGTTTTTCTCTTTCAGATCGTTTATTGGTCTCCAAGACCGGGACCACGCTGAGAGGCGTTCAACGCCGCCCACTCACCTGGGTGGGCCCTCATCATGGTTTCTTTGGTCACTTTTCCGGTGAAGATGACCCAGTCACCCGGGTAAACTTCCGGTCTCAAATGACGAACTGACGTATGAATAAAGAACTTATAAAACACCGCGAGAACAGCTTCATCAAAATGCAGAACTTGAGCGAGGTTCACGAAGACTCCCGGGAAGTAACGGGAGAAAAACTCGGGGAACCACAGAAAAAGTCCTGTGAGCGCCATGGTTTGCATTCCTATGAAAAGCGTCCAGTAATCAAACTTTTCCCACCAAGTGAACCGGTCAAATGGCGGAGGCGCTTGACGCCGGCCCAAGATGTACCCCATGTGCTGTCGGAAGTATCTGAGATCTCTTCGAGAGAAGCAGATGGAATTCGGACCCAAGAGGTTTCCACGCAAGACGAGCTTGAAGTACAGCACCCACAGGATCTCGGTGGTCACGCACAGATAAAGAAGTACGGCGCAGAAGCGGTGCAGGTATCGCACGCTGTCGATTCCTCCCAGTAACCAAACGAATGTCTGAGCCTGCCCCCAAGAGCTGAACGCAATCGAGAATCCGGTCAAACCCACTCCGATGAACGCAAACATCACAACCAGATGCACGACCCGGTGAAGAACGTTAAAGCGCCAGTAAATCGGCTGTTCGACGGTTTGGCCACGCATGTCAACGCCCTCTCAGTCTTCTGTGAAGCTCTCGAAGTATCCATACAAAGGTCTGAAGCGCAAAAAACGCGAGCAAAATTATCGTGCACACCTGGGCGATCGGCTTTATGGTCCCCACAAGCGCTATACTGGCCTGCTTTTCGGGGTCCTTCTTGGAAATGTCCGCGCTGCCGCCGTGAATGACGATACCGGCGAACCGTATGGTGGCGTCTTTGTGGCATCTGAGGCACGCGGCCAAGGCTTTCTGTTTGTCCTTGAGCGACTCGCACGTGTGGGCGCCGTGGCAATCCGTGCAGTAAGCCGAGGCTTTTGTCTCAAGAAAGACCCCCATCCTGCCATGAATGTCCTTCAGGTAGCTCGCTTCCTGAGCCTTGTGGCATTTGCCGCAGGTTTCTATCATCTGCGTCCCGAGCTCAACCCTGGAGCGCTTCGCCTGCACATAGTGAGATGAATGGCAGTCACCGCATGTGGGGGCCGATTTTTGCGGAGGCGGCTCTTTTCCTTCTGATTGTAAGGCCAACTTTTCCTTTTCCAGCGCTTTCGCGTGCTCCCCCTGAAGAAAACGCTTGTACGCTTCGGGATGACATGACGCACACCGCTTGTAGTCGTACGTCCGAACAACGTTCTTTTTCATGGCTGTGGGATCTTCACGATTGGGATGGACTTTGCCTTTCACGGTCATTTCCGCGTGGCATCGCTCGCATGTCAAAGATCCATGAGCTGATTTCAAGAACCGGCTCATGTCCACGAACCAAGAGGAGGAAGAGGTTGGGTCCTCGGACCATGCCGGCTGAACAGGTATCGACAGAACAAGCCAAGCGGTTATCATCAACCCTCTGCAGGCGCTCGCCAGCTTGGTCTTCTTAGCTGTATGCAGCCGCCAAAGGAATATTCGTAATCCGTCCAACGTTTTCTCCTGTTGACACCTTGGAAAGAAACTTCGTCAAGAAAAGCGGGCTCCAGCAACGGTAGCTACGAATCGAGTCGGAATCGGGCCCCCAATGAGTCGAAATACATCTGCAAGAAAAGCGTTGTCAACCCGCGCAATGAGTCGAAAAGATCCCATGCGATATCCTGGGTATCCAAAAGATCGTCTATCCCGGCCTTCATGCGCCTCAGCAGTTGAGTCACGCGAGAGGCCATGGCTACCGCTTCCTCGCACGTTTCTTGTTGAACGCAGATCGTGCGTGAGCGTTCCAATACTCGGATTCGCTTCCAAATGGCCTCGAGGAATACCCTGATCTTCTCCGGCTCATAGGTCTTACAGCCGAGAATCCACTGGACAGGTATCGCTTCAAGCCCTACCGTCACAATGCGAGAATTGCTGATTTCACGTTTCAAATCGCGAACCAGTTTTTCCTTTTCCGGACCTTCAAGAATAGCCTGAGGGGCTGAGAACCCGCCGCTCTGTCTCCCCTTTCTCATGTCCCAGAATATGGCTGTGGCAACGAGGTGGTTGGCTGTCGGAAACAGTGGATGTTCAAAATGGGGGCCGAAGAGGTAAAGGCGTCCATCTCCCAACGCCGCCCTGGCAGCGGCCACTTTGCCGATCAGCGTCTGCCGCGCGAGAGATTCGTCCACCAAAAACAGGGTCTTTTCGGTGAAGCCGTCGTAGTAGGCCAACACATCACAGGCACCAGACGGGACCATTGATGGGCCACCATACAAAGGAGCCCGGAAGCTCTCGAATCTACTGAAAGGCTCCCTCCCTGTCATCCGCAGGAGAACGTCTTCTCGAACCGGGTGATACACGAAATCGCACCCATAGCTGGTAGACGCCTTACTGCCCATCCTCTTGGCTTCCGGCCTCGTTTTGGAAAGGTTGGCTATCTTGATATCTACGAAGTTGAAACGATCGAGGTGCTGCTTGGATGATTTGAGTGGGAGATAGGCCCCTGCGCAGGACCCTATATAAAGACCGCCACCTCGAATGAAGGACTCAATCGCGCGACCCCCGTCCGGCCCAAGACCCTCGGCAATCCTGGTCGTGTCGCCACCAGACATGGCGAAGACGTCCAGACCGTCTAGGGCACCACCCCTTACCATACCTTCAGTCATAAAGACGACTTCATAGAACGACATGCGGTCGAAAAGCTCAACGAACCAGAGCCAGGAGTGGGAAGTCCCCGTCCCGGCGTACACTCCGATGCGAGGAACACGCAAGAGGCGGGGGGCTCGGGGCAGCACGCTGGCTTCTTTCTCTCCATACCGGAGCTCGACGCCCCGAGCCAGTTTCTGGTTGATAGTCGCATACGAGTGGTAAAAGTCCATCCTAGCGTCCCCGAGCCCAGCAACTACCGTTTCGCCTTGACTTCCGTTTAGGCGCCGCGCCACAACTTCCTAGCTGCAAACATCCGCAATGGCTTGATCTAGAGCCTCCTGTGACAACTCAAGCCCAGCGCCCTTGTTGGCCATCTCCAGAAGTGCCTCTTCCGACAGTTCCGGCGACATGTTTGCGAAAATGGGGTGAATGCCGAAAAGGTAGGCTACCGCCTGTCTCCTCACCCACCAGTCTTTGAGCGCTGCTTCTCCTGATATGCCAAAATCGCCGAAAATAGGTTGCGCGGGAGCCCATGAACTGAACTTGGCACCTTCCGGGACCGTCGCCGCGCCTTGCATGCTGGCCAAAGACTGTTCGATAGCCTTGGGATCCTTCTGGCCAGCTTTCCCGGCTATCTCGGCGACAGCGGCCGGATCAACGCCTCGTCGAGCGCAAGCTTTCAGCACATGGCCGGCGTCCGCGGCTGAAAGTCCCAACTTCTTCAACGCCAGCAGGGCTCCTATGTCGGTGATCATGAAGCCCGGTTCAGGCTCGGGGGGTTCTGTGAGCGTCGCCGGGTCTACGCTCAGGTATAGGAACGTGTTGGTGGGGTAGGGGGTGTTGTAGCAAGCGCTGTGGCGATGCGTGACAGGTGCGAGCCATTCCCTGGCGTCACTTTCCCCCATCGCGATCAAAATGTCTTCAACGCCACGCTTGCCCGAAAGAGCGCTCCCTTTGATCGCTTGAAAGATCTCGAAACATTGGTCGACAAAACCTTCAGCGTCCGAAATTTCCAGCAACCCCATACCTCTGAGGGCCACGGCCTTCAGGTTCTTGGAGCCAAACACTTTGCCGAATTGCCAACAATCACCGTTCGCCCAGTAGTTTACACAGACTTGGGCTAGGTCGGAGCCTTCTTCTCCCGCCGGACCTATAACCAGTGTTTGAATAAGATCGTCTCCCATGGTCTTTCGTATGTGGTCGGTGGTGTCCCAAACATCCTTCCCCCAGAGCTCCGAAGCGTCCTGAACATCGGCGATTCCGTCATGAAGCCAAAGGAAGACAGGTTTTTGCGATTTTCCACGTATGACGACATAATCAAAGCCCGTGTACTTCAATTCCATGCCGGCCTTGAGCGTAAAAGGGGAATGAGTAAGGTAGCCGGTCCGTGGACTCTTGGCTGAGATTACCGAAAGAGCCGAAGCCGGGAACAGGGTGCCCGTAAGCAATCCGGCGCCGAGTATTACAGGATCACTATCCTTATAGGTTTCGTACAATGAACTGGTAATGCCCGCGCCGCCTATCCTCTTGCTCACAAGATCATCATCAAGTTCTTCCTCGGAGGTCGCGCCAGTTTCCAGATCCACGATCAGAATCTTATTGGATGATAGATAGTCCATTGTTACTCTCCTCCCTCTATCAGAGAGATGGCGTTGACGGGACAAATCTTGACGCACATGGGGCCATATTTCATATCGCCGCACCGATCACAAGGCTCGCGCAACAGCATGGGCTTGGCGGAGGCGTCGGCCTCCTTCTTTTGTCCGGAGTCTCCTGCTTCTTCCGCCACACCGATCCTCTTGATCTCAAGCCCTTCGGGTCGTGCTATGGTAAGACTGTCTTCTTCTTTCACGACTACCCCGAAGTAGTCCTTCTTTTCTCGAGCCCGATAGACAACGATACACGACGCAAGCAGGGCGAAGGCGTCGTCTCTGTGATATCCGCACGCCATCTCGCAAGCCATGCACCCAATACATTTGAGCGCGTCCACGTCAATTCTCATTCGACTTCTCCTTCCAAGTCTGGTGGGCCTCAGCCCAACTCGCTCATGTGAATGGCGTTCCTTCAGATTCGGGGCGCCTGGAACCATGGCGAGGGATACGGCGACTTGATGCGGCCGGTTTCCGCTCACTGGGCGTCTCAAAGGCAGCAGCTCCCATTTCTTCGCCGCTTTGCGCAATACGTTCCTCATTGGCGCCTCTGGATCGCGTTGCCAGCGTCCAGAGAGCAGCCGATCGTGCTTTTCCGGCAACAGGCTTGAGGTTCTGCGAAATTGTCCGTGCGGCTAGTTTTTCAGAAGCTTTATGACTTCATTTTCTACCTGTGGCACCCTACAACCAGAGACTCGGTCTGTCAAGCAAAATATCATAAAGGTATAATATTATAATCGTCGACCTGGACCGCTCGCATGGGAGCGACGGAGCTCGGCCCCCCCCAAGGGGGATTACCTCCCGATTTACCGGACGGTTTTCATCGATCCGGCAGGATTGGGGGAATGGAGGGGACCTTCTTTTGACGAGAGGACGAACCATTGCGATCGTTCATAGCGGTCGCGAAGCCATTGTTCCCGATTCGGCGCGCTCTTTGACTCTGGGGCCACGCTTCGGCCGAGAGCGATAACCAGGCCCGCTACCCTGCGCCGTAAGCCACAAGCGTCGAGAATTTCAAGCCCCACGTTGTGCGGTGAAATCCTGACGGTCTCGCTGGCTGGCGGTCTGGCGATGTCAATGCGCGTATTCCGGGGGGCGCGCACGAGCACGCGCACCTCCTCGGTTGGAGTCAAAGCGAGTGATAGGAGAACCGTCTGACGAAAAATGGCTATAATTTGAATCCCTTATGATAAGCCTGGCAAGATGAGCGCACATCCTCTGCTGTTAGGTCCCCCTTTGCCGCCACGAGATCGTCGATGGGTTTTTCGCAGCAAGCACGGTGAACATCCGTGGTTCCGCCCTATAATATCCTGATGTTGGTGTAAGGAGGGTTTGGCTGGCTGGGGTAGGAAACAAAATGAAACTGAAGTAGTATAAATAGATTAGAGAGATTGGTAGAGGTGAGGTTAGATAAGTGATTGAATAACCGGATATAACGCGAGATTATAGGCATTAAACCTAAAGGACTGCTATAGATAGCCGGATATTTTGACGATTTTCTATGGTAGGGGTTTTGAAGGTGATGCGAACTCAGCGTAATAAAGATGGATAGTGAGTCGGCCATGAACTATCATAATATTATATGATTTTTCTTGACAGCCGTCACGCTCCTGATCTATAAGTTGACTTGTCCAATGTGGCAGACTGAAATTCAACCTACGGCGCGTTTGGCAGTCTGCTGGCTATGCGCCAGAAAGGTCGCTGTTCCGTACTGCGAATTGCCCGAAAGGCCACCGCAAATCATAAGGCCCGATTGTCGGTAATCCGGCAGATCGGGTAACAACCGCCCGCGGCTAGTTCCCGGAGGTGGATCGGATTATGTTTCAGCCTGCTCAGAAGGGTAACAAAGTATCCCACTATGTTGTTGAGCAGATTCGTGACGCAATCCTCAGGGGCGAATTCAAGCCCGGTGACAGGCTTGCGTCCGAAAAGGAGCTCATGGGGCAGTTTCAAGTCAGCAAGGCGAGTATGCGTGAAGCCCTGAGAGTGCTGGAGGGGATGGGGCTCATAGAGACGAGAAAAGGCACGGGAGGAGGGATCTTTGCCGCTGAAGTGAACATGAACACCACCGTTCACAGTCTCACGAATTTCCTCCATTTCAAGAATGTGTCGGTTGCGGACATCACCGCCCTACGCTACTTCCTTGAGCCTCGCCTCGCCCAGATCGCGATATCCAAGATCACCGAGAACGACATTCGCATATTGGAGACCATGACCACGAGTGAAGTGAGCGCGCCCCCCACCAAAGACCAACGAGGCATCGGATTTCATTATTACATCGCCCGATTCTCGGAAAACCCGCTGCTCATTCTGATTATGGACTTTATCGAGAGCCTCCTCGCGGACCTGAAAGTTGAGCTCAATCCAGGATCCGACTTCTATGATGAAGTGGAATACGACCATTTCAGAATCCTCGATTGTTTCAGACGCAAAGACTGTATTGGGGTCAGAAGAGAGATGGCGTCCCATGTGCTTCGCGTGGGGCGGTATCTGGCAAATCTGGCGGGCACCCCCCCTTTCACTGCTCAGGAATTCCAGCAAGGGGGGGCGGCTGGTCCATCGGTGGATCCTGAGGATCAACTGATAGGATCGAACCATGAACCACTTTTGCCCTTGTCCGTGCAAAAGTCTCTTGAGGATCATGGGCTACTGCTCAAGCACGTGGCCAACGGGGATGTGTATCTCATTCAAGTCAAGAAACAGCAGCGAGCTGAATAGAAGGCTCGCGCCATCGGGCCCGACGCGATTGCGGTCGAATTTTCGCTTTCGCAATAAGCGCCTGGCCGAAAAGCTCAAAAAGGCAAACAACGGTTTCATGACTTAATCGGATATCGCGAGTTCGCCTCTTTCCAGCCAGAGAAATCGCATACCTTTTAAGTAATGGAGGGGACTGTACGATTGAGCGCATTGGTTTGCCCTCTGAAGCCCGCGCGAGGACATGAGGCTGCGAGAGGGAAACGACAGAGACGCGAACAATTGCAACTATATGGAACTATCAAAGGAGATCGAGATGCATCCTATGGAATCGGCCCTGAAAAATGTGAAGTATCGCGTAGAATCTGGGGGCAACCCTTACAGGCTAAAATACTGTGTCAGTGGTGAATGGCTGGAATCAGCCACAACGAAATACATGGACTGCTACAATCCTTCCACCGGCCAGGTGATCGCCTATGCGCCCCAATGCACGGTAAGTGAAGTGGAGTCTGCCATCGCGGCCGCAAAAGAGGCTTTTCCTGCCTGGGCGAACACTCCTCCGAACAAGCGCGCTCAGGTGCTCTTTCGCATGAAAATACTCCTGGACGAGCATTTGGAAGAGCTCACCTATCTCCTTTGCAAAGAGGAGGGCAAATCCTGGACTGAATCCATGGGCGACATCCTGAAGGTGAATGAAGTTGTGGAGTATGCTTGCGGAATCCCCCAACTCATGAAGGGTGAGTCCATCATGAACATTTCAACCGGATACGATACGGTTTTGTATCACCATCCGCTTGGGGTGTTCGCAGGAATTCCGCCGTGGAACTTCCCCGCAATGATACCTCATGGTTGGATGGCACCTCTCTGTATAGCCACCGGCAATACAATGGTGCTCAAGGCCGCAAGTTTCGTCCCTCAATCGGCTATGCGCATTCTGGAGCTCTGGCATGAGGCAGGACTGCCCCCGGGGGTCATCAATATCGTGACAGCCGGGAGGAACGAAGCGGAGATTCTCTTGAAACATCCTGACATCGTGGGAGTGTCTTTTGTGGGTTCCACAAAAGTGGGGCGCCACATATATGCTACGGCCGCGGCGCACGGAAAACGGGTCCAGGCGCTGACGGAAGCAAAGAATCACGCGCTGGTTCTCCGGGACTGCAAACTCGATCGAACGGCGCACGGAATTATCAACGCTTTCTGCGGCTGCGCCGGAGAACGCTGCATGGCTCTGCCAGTTGTCTGCGTTGAGGAGGCAATAGCTGATGAGCTCGTGGAAAGACTCAAGGTTCTTGCCGCGCAGAGAAGGATAGGGGCGGCGTATGACAAGGCCACGGAATTGGGACCCGTGGTGAACGCAGGTCATTTGAAGTTTGTCACTGACTGGATCGAGACGGGTATTCAAGAGGGGGCCGAGCTCGCGCTCGACGGGCGAAACCCCAGCGTTCCCCCGGACTGCAAGAACGGATTCTTTATTGGCCCCACGATTCTCGACCACGTCAAGCCGGGTATGTCGTGCGGCGAACAGGAAATCTTTGGACCAGTGCTCTGCGTCAAGCGCGTGAAGGATTACGAGGAAGGGCTGGCCATCATGAACGCCAGTGAATTCGCCAACGGGTCGGTAATTTACACGCAGAACGGACACTATGCCAGAGATTTCTCCTATCGAACCCACGCCGGAATGGTGGGAATCAACGTGGGCATTCCCGTGCCTGTAGGGATCTTCGGCTTCACCGGACACAAGAACTCGTTTTTCGGGGATCTGCACGTCATGGGAAGAGATGGCGTGCGTTTCTATACGGAGGTCAAAAACGTCACGGCCACGTGGTTCCCAGAGGACGCCCAGCTTTCTAAGAAGGTTGATACGTGGGACGGCACCATCACCTCATTGCCCTCGGATGACGAGAAGAAATAGCCCGGCATGCCATCCACCGACCACAAGATCTGTGCCAGCCTCCGCAGGAGAACCGCGATCCGCTGGCGAGTCTTGAGCGTCGAGAGTCCCAGCGCAGGGGGAGTGTCCCCCTGTGCTGGGTGACCATGAGTGGTGAGATGATCGTCTCCCCGCACGGGCTTGGCTGTTCCCCTTTTTCAAGAACTCAGGAAGGAGATCCAGATGTCTGAGTTGAGCAGTCTACAGAAAGAACCCGTTTTTCCCGCGACTGATGCAGGAAGGGTCGACTCCGTTCTCAGGGAGCTGAGAAGGATTGTCGGCGATGCAAACTGCACCGCGGCTAGACACATTCGGTACGCCTACTCGTATGATCTGAGTTTTGTGCAACCCAAGCTGCCGGACTACGTGGTCATGGCGGAGACGGTGGAGCAGATACAGGCGCTTCTCCGATTTGCCAACAAGGAGAAGATCCCTGTGGTTCCTTACACCGCGGGCACAAATATCGGTGGTCTTACCATTCCCGAGAGGGGCGGCATTCTTCTTGACCTTAAGAAGATGAATAAGATCATCGACATAGATGCGGAAGCTCATGTCGCAGTCATCGAACCGGGAGTCTCCCACGCCAAACTGGCGGACGCTTTGTACAAGCACAAACTGAGATTTGGGTGGCCGGTTGGGCCTCCTTCGGCCTCGGTCCTGGCTTGCGCGGTCTCTCACGGTATTGGAGGCTTGAATGCGAAGTACGGGTTGAACAGCCAGGAAATCACCAGCATGGAAGTTGTTTTGCCCACCGGTGAGCTGGTGAGGGTGGGATCGTGCGCCATCAGGCACGACGCCTGGCATAGCTGCCTTCCGCTTCCGCAGCTCGATGGCCTTTTCAAGGGATGGCTGGGATCGACCGGCGTGGTGACAAAGATTGGCCTCAGTGTGCATCCCATTCCTCCTCTTCTGAAAGTCTTTACCGTATCGTGCGACAATGTTGAGGACATGTACTCGTACATGTTGAACTTGAGCAATTATGAGATGTGTGACGATCTCACAGCGGTTTCCTGGTGGCTTGCCCAAGTTCCCATCCCGTATCCCTTCAAACCAAAGCCCGAAGGCGCTCCCGAGTGGTTCAGCTTTGCTACCACAACCTCCTGGACCGAAAAGGAGCGAGAGGCAAGGACGGAAATCTGGGAGACGGTCTTTGAGGAAGAGCAGAAAAAGAAAAAGACATCCATTAAACAAACGGTTTATCCGGAAGAGGCGTTGAAGGGAAGAACACAACTGCCCAGCCAGGTCGTGGGTTCCACGAAGAACTACTGCAAGCAGGGTGGGGCTGGAATATCCTGGCCCGGGACTTTCACACCCGCCAAAGTCTGGGCGCCCGTGTACAACAAGTGGAAAGAGATCCTCATCGGCCATAGGCTTTCACCGTCCGTCCGAATGAGCATGTATCGAGGCGTTCACTACGGAATGCTGAGAGCGATGATCCCGTTTAACAAACAGAGCCCTGAGGAGACGGAAAACGCGAGGCAGGCAATAGTTGAGTGCCTGAAAGTCGATTTGGACGCAGGGGGAATTCCGTATAAGCCGCCTATAGACTTCGCCAACGAGATTAACAAGCGAGCCAGTCCTGGGTATCTGGAGCTGTTGAGGAGAGTCAAGGCACTCCTGGATCCGAACGATATCATGAATCCAGGCAAACTTGGCATATGAGCAGTCAACAACATACAGATTCAGACTGTGAGGAACAATGAACTGGAAGATTGCAGAGCTGAAAGAGCTTGAGGATAAGATCTGGAGGTGCACCGCATGTGGCACGTGTAAGATAGCGTATGACTACGGTCCACCTCCCACGTTTGGCGAAATTTGCCCTGCAGGAACCGAATTCGGATTCGAAGGCTTCATGGCTTCCAAGGGGAAGATCGCGTTTGCTCGGGGCATCCTGAGTGGAGAGCTTCCTTGGGAGGAGGAACTGCTGGAGGCCATATATAAGTGCACCATTTGCGCCGGTTGTCAGAACCAGTGCCAATTGGATCACAAGCCTTTCATCCCCGAAATCATTGAGGCCATGAGGCGGAAGGCGGTGCAGGAAGGCGCTGGGCCTATGCCTCTTCATAAGAACCTCCTGCAGTCTATGAAGAACTACAACAACCCGTACCAAGGCCCTAGACGAGTGAGAACCGATTGGACTCGTCCGTTCAAGAAGGCCGGGAAACCCATCAAGGACATAAACAAAGAACCTGCGCCCGCGCTTTTCTTTGTGGGATGCACTGGAGCGTTCAATACTGCCGCGCGAGCTGTCCCCACAGCGACGGCGTCCATTTTCCAAAAACTTGGGCTGGATTTCGGAATCCTGGGTGAAAACGAGCTGTGCTGCGGCTCAACGGCAATGCGCATTGGAGACGCTGAAGAGTTCAAACGGGTTGCCACCAAGAATCTGGAAACCTTCAAGTGGTTGCATGACGAACGCGGGGTCAAGACGATCATCAGTTCCTGCGCGGGGTGTTATCGGGCAATCAAAAAGGACTATTCGCTATCTTCCGAATACGACAAGGTCATGGAAGGCATAGAAGTCGTTCATACTGCCGATTATCTCAATCGTCTCTACAAAGAAGGAAAGCTCAAGCTCAAAGGGGAGCTCCCTTGGAAAGTCACTTACCATGATCCGTGCCACACAGGGCGGCACTTGAACAAGTTCATTATTGATCACGAAGGCGCCCAGCTCTGGGAAGGAGCATACTTGGACGTGGACCAGAGTGAATGCCTTTACGAACAACCCAGAGATCTCTTGAAAGCCATTCCCGGAATCGAATTTGTCGAAATGAAACGCAACCGAGCCAACTCATTCTGCTGCGGAGGCGGCGGAGGTGTGATGACAGGATTTGGGGAATGGGCGACGAAGAACGCCAGCCTGAGAGTCCAGGAAGGAATGGACACGGGAGCCGAGAGGATTGTCTCCATCTGTCCCTTCTGCCATTTCAACCTGAATGAAGGCGCAAAGAGAATCAGCTCGCAGATTAAAGTACACGATCTGACCGAGCTGATCGATCAAGTTCTCGTCGCGAGTGATGGCGACTGAGAAGCGGCGTGAGAAGGACTGAGGCCTGGCCTGGGATCTGCCTGGGAAACCCAAGGCACTCTCCAAGAGTGGTAAAACGGTTTTCTCTGCCTTTCTAGTCAGTTGACAGGCTCTCAGACCAGGAAAACTCAGTCTCAGTTCCATGTCTTGAGTGATCCATAAAGGAGGTGAGCAGTTCCTAAGAATCCGGCGAAGTGTATGAGCGGAAGTATCGTGCGACCGTAAGGCGCCATTGGTCGCAAGGCAGGCTGAGGATGAGCCTGCAACCCATCGTTGTCGGTGTTGATGACGCAGCGTCGGCGTCAACCGATTCCACCCGGTTTTTAGTCCATCAATGTGAGGGAACGGCTCCGAGTTTCCCGAAGGGAATAGTCCGTTCTGTGTGATCGTGGCGGCCACCGCGGCCCTATTGATCAGAAGATTACCGGTCATCTCGACTATCGGTCTGGCAAAAGGAAGGTGATACCATGAGTCAATCGAGTGTTGATACGGGCGCAGACTATGTTCTTGCTCCGGGCGCGACTGCGGCCGGGAGTGTTCCGTTTTCAGACTTAGCAAGGCAGATGCTCACCTACAGGTGGATCTGTTACGGAATGTTGTTGCTGACCTACATCTTTGTTTACTTCGACCGCGTGGCCCCCGCGGTGATAGCGCCCGAATTGATGAAAGAATTCGGCCTCTCGGCCACAAGCCTCGGCATCTTAGCCTCAATGTACTTTTATCCGTATGCGGCCATGCAGATCCCGTCCGGCATTTTGTCAGATCGCATGGGCCCCAGGATTTCCGTGTCGATTTTCTTTGTCATAGCAGCCATCGGCACAGCGCTCTTCGGTCTTGCTTACACGTTCGGATGGATTATCTTTGGCCGTTTCCTCATGGGCGTGGGGGTCGCGGTTGTGTGGATTCCCTGTATGAGAATTCTTGCTAACTGGTTCCGGCCCAAGGAGTTCGCTACACTCACCGGTGTGATGCTCACCGTCGGTAACGCGGGAGCAGTGCTGGCAGCGGCGCCCCTGGCTTTCCTCGTAGGCATTGTGGGGTGGAGGGCCTCCTTCTATTGGCTTGGAGCCTTTATGGCTATCGTGGCGGTTCTGAACTTTCTTGTTCTCAGGAACAAACCGAGCGATAAGAATTACCCCACGGTATCAGAGATAGACGGCATCGATTACTACTCTGTCCAGACCACTGAAAAGGTCAGTTTTGGCGCAAACGTAAAACGGCTGTTCGGGATGAAGAATTACTGGCTCATCGCAATCTACGCGTTTGTGATCTACGGAACAGTCATGGGATTCCAGGGACTCTGGTGCATACCGTTCCTGGAGCAGACGTACGGTCTTCCGAAACAGCAAGCGGCCAACATACTCATGTTGTGGCCCATCGGCATGGCCATCGGTTGCTTTGCCTTCGGATTTGTGTCCGACCGAATCTTGAAATCCCGAAGGAACGCTTCATTTTACGGCATCATCATTTACGCCCTGACCTGGTTGCCTTTGGTGCTTATCCCGGACAAAATTCCGGTAGGCATGTTTTATCCGCTTCTTTTCATAATGGGGTTCTTCTCTGGAGCCTACGTTCCGAACTATGCCCACATTGCTGAGGGACAACCCCACAGTTTCATCGCCACAGCCAATGGCATGCTCAACATCTGGTATTTTGTCGGCGGCGCGCTGTTCCAGGCTGTGATGGGGATGGTGTTGGATTGGTACGGCAAGGTCGGAGGCAAATTCCCGGTGGACGCGTATCAGGCGTCTTTTATCGCATGTATCATTGCACTCGCGATTGGGGCAGTCACCATGTATTTCACCGATGACAGCAAGGTGCTGCAAAAGAAGAAATAACAATACCAGCAGGACCCAAGCGCTTCAGGGGCTCCATTCATAGCCCCTGCCGGTGGTTTGGGGGGAGCCCCAGGTTATCAGGGCTGGAGGATCAAGAATGACGTGAGTGATTGAATCGGGCAACCTGATCGAGCCGCTGGCCCTGCTGGGAGCCTGTCGGGAGACGAGCAGAGGGCTTGCCACCATCCTGTCGCCATTGGGCGTAATGATGTCCATTGATGTCGAGGGCAACTCCAAAAAGGCCGACATGCGTCCTGCCGGGCGGCCCCGATGTCATGGCGTAGTCAAGCGCCTCGATGCGTCACAATAGTGGGAAAGTCCGGCTGAGCGGAGGTCTTCGCAACAGGCTCCCAGAGATATCATATCCACCTGATGCTGGTCTATTTCAGATGATTTGGAGATTACCGACATGACGCTCAAAAAAAAGTTCATGAATCGTCTAACAGGCGCGAGCAGCGACGAGACTCTATTCGGGTGTACAACAACGTATGGAGTGGTAGATCTGATGCGGAAGTGCGGCTACGAACGGCCGCTTGCGGACACGGACCCCGTCGCGATGACGGAGCTCGCACTGGCGGGGCACCGGCACGCTGGGTTCGAGTGGGTCAAGGCGATGGGATGGGACATCACGGCCATCTCCGAAGCGCTCGGCTGCACTCTTGCGCCGCCCGAGATCGATCGACAGTTCTCGATCAAAGAGCATCCATTCGCCGAAAGTCTCGATGGGCTCGATTATCCCTCCGATTTTCTCCAAAGGGGCCGCTTCCCCATGTATAAAGAGCATTTCAAGTTGCTCAAAGAGAAGGTGGGCGACGAGCTCGCGATATTTGGAGAGACCGAGGGACCTTTTACCGCGGCGGCAAATCTGGTTGGCGCTGAACAGTTCATGAGATGGACCATCAAGAAACCCGACGACGTTTTCAAGGTTCTGGAGGTCACCAAACAGGCTGCGATTGACGCCATCAACTTTGCCTTCGATAATGGAGCTGATTACTATGTGTTGGCGGAGCCGACTTCTGGGCCTGCAGTCATGAGTGGAAGGTCGTGGGCGAAGTTTATGCTGCCCCTCATGAAAGAGGTCGTGAGCAAGTCCAAAGGACCGCTCGTGCTCCATATTTGCGGCAACACCGATTCCATCATACCGTTGATGTGCGATTCGGGCGTCGCAGGGATCAGCATCGAGGAAAAGGCTGACATGAAGAAGGCCGTGGAAGTCGCCCATTCCAAAGGGGTCAAGGTTTTCGGAAACGTAGCGACCGCGACAACGCTCTTTATGGGCAAACCGGAGGAGTGCTACGAGGAGGCCATCGCCGCGCTCAACAATGGCACGGATTTTCTGACCCCCGGTTGTGGCATTGCTCCTAACTCCCCTTTGGAAAACCTGCTCCAGATGAAGAAGGCAAGGGACGATTTCTATAGCAAATAACGTGCGTTCTCCCTTCCAATCCTTCCTGCCATTTGCGTTGGAGGGATTGGAAAGGACTTCCGTGAGAGCGCTTGGCAAGGAATGACGGGAAACGTATCACAGAGACATCCGGTCTTTTTTGGATGCGCATTGGATCCTGACGAGAGAGACGAATCGATTCGGGAGAAAATCCGTCTGAGCGGGACGGGTGGGACACACGACGCCCCCTATTCCGAGGTCATGAGGCTCGTCCGCCAGGAGCTCGGCCCAGAAACGTGGGAAGAAAGGGGCGTGATCGATGTCCCGCCGTGGCTCCTTCCCTCGCCCCCACTGATCGCGAGAAAAGATATTGCCCTGGAAAACTTTGTCCACTTCATAGACGGGAACGGGTGCAGGGATTTTGCCCAAGCTGCGGGCAAGTTTGTGGAAGTTAGTATTCTTCCGGATATTCCCTGCATGATCGGCGTCGATCACTCTCTAACCGGGGGGGTCTTTGCTTCCTTGGTCTCGTTTTTCAGGCCCGAGGATATTTCACTGATCGTTGTCGATAGCCATGTGGACTCTACCCCTGCGTCGGCAATGTCAGGGGCTATTCAATATGACATAGAGACGAACCCCAATTCTATCCATGATCCCGCCGACCCGTTCCTTCGAAATCGCACCGATTCTTACAACGCCAGCTCGTTTCTCCATTTCCTTGTGGAAGAAGATGTGATTGACCCTGATAATCTGTACCTCATTGGGGTGAGTGATTATCCTCAAAAACGCGCATTTCGGATCAAGGATGAAAGGATAAAACGGTATGTGAACTGCTACTCCTCCCTCAAGAGAAGTGGCGCGAAAATCTTGACGAAAAAAGACCTGACCTTTGGGACGGCTGCCCTGAGTAATCTCATTCGGCGAGTACGAACGCCGTACGTCTACATTTCCATTGACATGGACATTGGCGCGCGCAACGCCCTCGGGGGCGTCAGGTTCCAGAACTACCAGGGACTCAGTGAAATTCAAATAGATAAGATCGCAAGGACTCTGCGAGCACTGTTGGATCGCGGTATCAAGCTGGCCGGTATGGACGTGATGGAATTCAATCCTCGGCGGGCCGGTTTTGGGGAGACGCAGAGTGCCGATCGGACCTACCGAATAGCCTTCAACATCATCAAGACGATTTTCTTTCCGCCCCAAGCGCGGGGTCAGGCTTGACATCTTTGCATTTGTGTCAGGTCTTCTCCCGTCCTCTCAAGTTCTGACGGCAGGTCGGAGAAACGAGGCCGGTCCGACTGGTCAAAGAAAATGTCCTGGCCACGTTCGCGCGTAGCATCACATCATAGACAGCGTCCAGATAGTGAATGCGTACTCTCTGTGCTATCAGACGAGCATAAGCTCAGACACAAAGATGTCAATCCTGGCCCCGTTTCATATGAGCAGGGATGATGTGTTTTGTACGCGAACCTCCTACCACAATGTCACGACATAGGTGCATGTGTCTGCGCCCTGTCTTCGGCACGGACTGTCGTCATCGTGCCTCACCAGGACTTCTGTGGAATCCGCGGTTCGGAACCGTTTCGCATATCCTTCCAGATACCCCCTGGTCAACGAGCAGGGAAAAGGCGTCGATGCAACGACACGATAACGGACAAGTCCTCCCGGGAGCTCTTCCTCGGTAACTACATATCCGCCCGCGTCGCCCCCTCTATGGATCCTCTGCAAGGTCGCGTTCATGGCAAACATGCACGCCCGGAAGGAGTTGATTTCAGGGGGGAGCGGCGCTCTTGTTGCCGCCTGCTCCCCAACCTGAAACAGTAGATGATGCCCATACATCTGTTCCACTTCCTTTAGCGCGTCCAAGACAGGTTGCAGCCGATACCAAGCTTCAGGATTGACTTCCGCTACCCCGTGCTTGACGAGAACCTTCTTTACGAGTGCCTGAAATCCCTCCGGGAAAGCTCCCCAAAGAGAATAGATCATGCCTCCCAGCAGCTCTGTATTGGGAGAAGATGCTTTATACTCCGCCATATTTCGTCCTCACTAGCTTTATTGCGATATCCGTGGTCCCAATTGCCCAATCCAAAACGATAAAAGGCCACGCACGCTCCGGCCTAAACTGCTGACGACCGATCCAGACCAGGAGAATCCCGCCCGAATCAAAGGCGTTTTAATCTGCCACGCATTGAATATGCGTGGCATTCATTGCAGTTGAAAGCCAATGAGCCTTCGGTCGGCCTGTGGTCATAATGGAGGTCGAGATTTCCCATCAGTGCCTGTCGAGCTCCTGGCTTATGGCCAACACGATAGTGGAGCGCGGCCGTTGCTTTCACGCTGTCGCTAACGACTCGGTTTGCGAATCAGGTTCCGACCTGTTCTTAATGCGCTCCACTATACCTTTGACCGTGTATCGATCGATCTTCGCGATCGTCTCCAGGATGTCGACCACGCGCTCTCGATCACTTCTCATAGCGGTTCGACCTCATTTATGACTCGATCTCGGATCAAAATCAATCCCTTCTCGCTCACAATATGGACCTAGCAGCCGAGAAAGTCGTGCAAGCCGAGCCGCAGGGTTGCTCAATCCAAAAACCATGGTCAGGAGCAGATCAAGATCGCTGTTCCCGTCAGACTCTCCACGTGCCACAGAACCGACTAGCGTGCCATTGCTCACACCAGGCTGAGCCGCGGTGCGAAGAATGTCTTCCCGCTTCTCTTTCAAGAGCTCGCTAATACTCTTGCCCCAGTCCCGTTGTGTACGAGCGTCTGGGAAGTGATCGCCGCGTGGTGTTACAGCGTTGACTGTGTCTTGCAGAAACAAACGCGGCCAGAAACCAAGAAAGGCCGGCTGCGACCCGGCCTAACTTCTTGATTTCCTTGGTCGGGACGACTGGATTTGAACCAGCGACCCCTGCATCCCGAAGACACGGAATAACCCAATACTGAAGCGGCTTTCTCCCATTTCCCCTGAAAAATCAATGCCCCTTCGACACCGGTAGAACCGGGATTCCCTCCTTGAGCATCCTTGGGTCACGAAAAATTGACGAAAAGATCTTGACCATGTACGCAGACCTCTCCTTCGGGTCATGTCCACTTTGCCAACAACCTCCGGCAGTCCCGATAAGATTTCTTCTGTCTCTCTCGAATAAGGCTTGCCAAGTTGGGAAATCTGAGATAGGAACCTGCCGAACGTTCGAATCCCTTTCGTTGGACACTTCTGCAAGTTGGCTGAGCCGAGGCTCCCCGGAAGCTGAATGGTTATCACGATATGATTCAAGATATCGAAAAGATAGAGTTCCAATCTGGCATCATCGGCTTCCCTGACGCAATCGGGCAGTTGCCGTTGATGACTTTGCGTGCCTCCAAGATTCCGCCTGAAGTACACCGGGAACTGAGAGAGACCAATATCCTCAACTGCGGTGGCGTCTATGGTCAGATGGACTCTTCTGCGCCATTCCAATACGATCAGTTGAGAGTATTTCTGACTTACGACGTGGTAGAGATTACTGTGTTCAACCGAGCGGCGGCCTTGAAGACCGCCCCAGACGACAAGATTCTCCGAATAGACAGGTTTATGGCTGTCCTTGAACGATTTGGCAAACCCAAGCGAAAGAACGTATGATGACCGACCTGATTGGTGCGATGCTCCGACAAGTTGTTGCTCTGGGGAAGGCAAATGCCTTGCCTGGACCTACAGGTGAAAACGGCAAACAGATCACCCCGGATCAATTCTATTCCAAGGAACGGGAAAAGACCAAGTTGAACTGGTTCTGTTCAGCGATGAAGAGTGATGAGAATCCTGTGGTGAGGTAGAGACTGGTTGTAGTGACCAGCCGCAGGAGGTCAGGCCCTGGGGACAGAGCTGATCTTGTTCGATGATTTTGCGCATCGAATAGCAGGACTGA
>Ga0067045_1028578_pt1 | contig 30764 bp, 32 predicted proteins | sample TerdegcTABiofilm_FD_59184 | JGI IMG/M metagenome (GOLD analysis project Ga0067045, IMG submission 59184) | Combined Assembly of (Gp0054472, Gp0054536) Wastewater bioreactor microbial communities from Singapore -Terephthalate degrading...
CAGTTCAGCATATTAAATTAATAATATATAATATATATGGAGAAGAATTAATAAAATTGGTTGATGTGATGCAAATGCCAGGAGAATACGAAATCAATTATTCACCAGTAGGATTGCCCGCGGGTATATATTTTTATCAATTGCTAATAAGCGATCCGCACAGCGGAATGAAATATAATGAAATAAAGAAGATGGTGAAGATAAAATGAAGATGTGGCAAAAGTTCACGCTTTTTTGCCCACTTTTTAAATCTGCAGAAGCGTTGCTTGATATTATCTTCTGTTAGACCTGTTTCGTTAGATATTTCTTTATAATTATATCCCTGCAATTTTAATTCAACTATTTTCTTATATTGTTTTGGAATTCGTCGAGTAACCCTTTCTATTGAATCTTTGATAATTATATCATTAATAAAAAATTGCTGCAATATTTTTTCATCATCCTCTTTGCTGTTCATATTATTCTTGTAGCTTTCTTCCATTTCCTCGAAACTTTGAATTCTATTTAATTTTTTAAACAAATTTCGTAAATGCATCCGAGCAGATTCATAAATACTTTGGTAAATAATTTCATCTGCAATAGCATCTTCATCCCAATTTATCTTGTCTAAATTCTTTTCAATGCTTGCCGAAACTGATTCCTCGATTAATGACTTATCAGCACTATGGTATCTCTTGCGAAGGTCGCCGCACAATTGACGATAAAATGCCGTATATTGCTTATAGGTCATTTTTTTATTGATAAATAGTATTTAATTTTATATTTCTAATTTATTTAAAAATAAAAACAAACTTAAAAAAAATTTTAATATCTTATATAAAAAATTCATAATTTTTCAGTCATTAATAATTTATTTGGTTGTCTGATATTATTAAGTATAATTAATAATATGATTAAAGAAATAATGTTAAAAAGAAGCAAATCCAAAAATATTTATCAAAAGATAAAGATTTTTTTGATGTGAAATATCTTAGTGAAATAAAGCCAGCAGCTATCCCCACCGAAAGAAATATAACGTATGAATTTAATCCATTCATAATGCAAATTTGTATTAATTGCTACTCCTCTTCTTTACTATAATGTAAAAAAGAGGAGTAAAAAGCAAATCTAATCATTTTCATTATTGGAGCATTATATCAATTGAATATCCCGTATAGATAAGAAAAAGATAAGCTTTATTATTATGAGTTGATTCCTTGTAAGTGCCACGAGATATTGCTAAAAGTGCTTTAGGTTCAACAAAAGTTGATAATATTTGAGATGGAATAGTGAAGGAACCATTATCATCAATAATACCACTACTGTAGTATGAAACATGAGTTGTCGTATCCAAACTCATAGGAACACCCTGTAATGAAATTTCAACTAAATCATTTTCCGTACTTGATGGTTCCCACGTAATTGTCAATCCTTGATTTCGCTTAATTGACTGTAAAAAAGTTGGTGAAGTAATCACAACTTCAGGTGCATTATAAAAAAGAGTATCTCTATAAATTTGATTATTAATACTCCATTCAAAAACATTTCCAGTCGTATTTAAATTAATTGTTGGATCATGATTTACATATTCTGCCTTCCCTCCATAATTAATTACATCATAAAATTGATTGTTAATTTTACAATAATCAATCATCTGGGAATTCTTAAAATAAGTAGCCGCATCATTAGTTGGTCCTATTTCTCTAATAAAATCAGCCCATGATGTATCCCGATCAGTTAATTCACTCTTTGACATTTTTCCATAGCTTCTTAAACAGTAAAATGTGCCAAAATAATCACCATCAAGTATCTGCGAGAAAGTAGTCAAAGCAACACTAGAATTTTTTTTCGGGCTATTTTCAACGGGATTCATTTCACATGAGACAAAAAAACATAGCAATATGAATAAAATTGCTATCTTGAGAAAATTTTTTTCCATAATGTTCTCCTTTGTTATTTAGAATTATAATAATTTTTTCATATTTATTTTTATATTTAATTATAAGATATTATAATATAAAATATACTATTTGATAATACAATCACAATTTTTTTGTTCTATCTTTTTTATAATAAGGTTATTAAAAAGAAAAAAAGTGACAGATTGCAGTAATTAGATTTTTTAAAAAAGAATTTGGAAGGAATATTAATAATCTTTGCGGTAACTCAATCGCCTAAGGAGAACTATTAGGACAGCTAAGCTATTATAAAATATCTATAATTTTTCAATAAATTCATCAACTGTGATTCCCGAAATACGTATTAAAGCTCTTAAAGTTCCAACTGACAACTCTTTATTTTGGGGTATAGAAAGATTTGCATTTATACCGGTTTTTGATAAAATAATATGACTCCCAACCTGCCCTACAACATACCAGCCGAATTTTTGAAATACTTTAACTGCTTCTTTTCCAGATATATTTGCAAGTCGGCTCATTAGATAGAAACTAAAAATGATTTGTCATGATGATTATTCATTTTGTCAAGTACTTTTTGGTCTTCCGCCCAAAGCCAGGCATTAATTGCTTCTTTAATATTATTCAAAGCTTCCTCTTCGCTCTTACCTTGTGAAATACATCCTGGCAATGCGGGACACTCGATGACAAACCAGCCATCTTCTGTTTGTTCTATTTTTACATGAAAGAGCATAAAAATTCCTTAGATATTATAAATTATAAAACGATTTTTTAAGTTTAATATTATTCTGTTTTGTTTGCATCCATTTTTATAATTAATTTATCTGTCAAAAGTTACGAAAAATTAGTAATTTTCATAAAACAAATCCAATTCTGGCAGCTACTCAATCGCCCACGCAGTAGCATTGGCGAAATAGGGATTGGCTATTGTGTCAATTATTCATTAGGGTATTGATGTCCACATCAGTGTTATAGGATCTCAATAGAAATCAGGAAATTATGCTCCCGCTGAAACTCTTTTCAATTGAACTTCATTATCAATTTTATCCTTCTTTCATTCCCTTTAGAGATACAAAGTAAATATCCGCCTTGGTTCAGACTGCCGATGTTAAATTTGAGAACAGCTTCGCCACTACTTAAATTAATTTCGACTTTATCAGTGAGTTCCATAACAGTATTTCCTAAATAATCGTAAAGTGCTATGTCAAGTTTGTCCAATTCATCCGGATAGATAAGCAATTTAGCAGTAACTTCGCCGTTAGCAGGGTTTGGATAAACACACCTAATGTTAACTTCAGGCAATAGATTTCCCTTATCGGTTTCTTCCTCTGATATACCCGAAGTCGAAGGAGTAAACTTGATTATGACAGATTTATTTTGCACAAAGCTGCATAACCAAATATTCCCAGATTCATCCTGCTTAATACAACTAACACCAGGGAATTCCCCACCAAATATATCTTGTGGAAAATATCGCTTTGAAATTTGCAGATTAGAATCTACTACAAGATAGAATTGAGAAGATTGCCAAAATAACAATAAGTTTGTGCTATCTTGCATATAAAACTGAGCGATATAGTTCGGGTAGCCAGCAAGTAACAAATGTTCTCTTAAGCTGTCTGGTATATAAAGTGCTCTCCATTCTTGTCCATCGTAATAAGATACTTGCCCTTTGGAACTGGATACCCAAATGTTCTTGTGAGCATCTCTGAAAATTTGAATAGCTACACCTGAATCTAAGTGTATGTCAGAATTTGAATATTTCTGATAGAGTAGATTATCTGGGGTGGAATTTGTAGAAAAGCGCAAAACACCATCATTACCTGTAACCCAGAGACTTGTATCCCCATCACGAGTGAAATATGCTGAGAATAAATTGATTTTTAATATTTTATTAGAAAAATCTAAATCCCAATCAACAAATTTCTCTCCATCAAATTTTGTTAGATACGGGGTCCTGGAGAGGAACCAAAGATTGTCATTATTATCAACAGTAAAGCCAGTGAAATACTCATAATTCCAGTCCCCCATAATGTCTTTACGATTAAAGAAACTTAAATTCTTTGTGTCCACATCATATTTCATCATATTATATTCACCTACACCCCATAAGATTTTCCCATCTTGCGAACGCTGTAAACTCCTTATGTATTGTTCATCCGCGAGAATGTGCCAATTACCATCTTGGTTTGTAAGGACTTGACCAGGGACGGTTGCAAGATACATATTACCATATAAATCGAATTCGAAACTCCTTATCCCACCAAGAGCAATATTGTTAAAATCAGTACCCTCCTTGTAAATTATTTCCCATTTTTCTTCTGCAAAAGATGGATAGAACACCAGAACGGCAAAAATTAAAATTTTTAGAATTTTCATTATTTTAAACTCCATTATTTTACAAACATACGTAATAATTACTTAATAAAAAAAATGGAAAGCCCGGTAAAGTTACAGGGCTTCCGCTCCCTACTATGTTCAGAAATACTCTATTATCATAATAATACATAGGCATCGCCCAAAATGAATATGCAGAATATATGAAATCCTTCTCACTTAATACACTATTTAAGTTCCATTTGTGTAATATGTTTCCATTTGAATCAGAAATAAACAGTTCACTTATATTTTCATCTATCACAAAAATTGAATCAAAATTTTGAATATAAGCGTCCAAATTATTACTGGAATTCAGAAAACGTATGCTTTTAAGAAGTGAATGCCCAATTAATTCGTAAATGTCAATTGATTTTCTCCATCTGCTTGTCGCATATAAGAACTGCCTATTTGCATTTTCATCAAAATAATATCTAAAAGCAGGATTGTCATCAGTAGAATCATCAATCGCAAATTTCAGATCTCCAATTTTCTGCAAAGTAGGTTTTTCTTTGGTACAAGATAAAGCAAAAAGAGTTGAAAGAAGAAAAATCAAAATAGTAAAATGTTTCATATAATTATTTTAAAATTACAAAATGTAATTTACAAATAATTTTTTAGAATATGCAAAAAAATTTTTAATAGATTGAAGGCAATCATTTAAAAGCTACAAATTATAAATATCCTTGCGGTGCCCAATATGCAAAATTAACACTTCTTCTGAATCTTCATTAATCTCATAAATAATTCTATAATTTCCCATTCTTACTCGCCATCCTGCCCTTCCCGTCAATTTTTTGCACCTGCTAATCGTGGATTCTCACCAATTTTGAGTATTTTATCCTTAATTTTCGAAGCTTCTTCTTTTGGGATCAATAAAATCTCCTTTTGTGCATTTCGGGTAATTTTTACATTATATTTCATAAACCAATTTCTTTCATTGCTTCATCGAATGGAAGTATTTCATTTTCTGTGGATTTAGATTTATCATATAGCATAACTTCTTCAAGCTCTTCGAGTTCCTCAAGTAATTTTTTATAAACCTCAATAGAAAGGATTACTTCGGTTTTATTCCCGTTTTCATCTACCACATATTTTTCTTTTAATTGATCCATTGCATTTAAATTCTTTTAAAAAAATAGACGAAACGTAATTTGTAATATTTAAAACATTTTTTCAATTAATAATTTTCACTTATTAATATATAAAACATAATTATCTTAAAATCACAAATAGCAATTTACAAATAAAATCTTTAAGATAGCTGTAAATAATTTATATTTATTAATAAATAATAAAAAAAACTTGGCAGCTACTCGGCTCTCCTACGCAGTCATATTAGGGGTGTATTTATTTGCTCATCTATTTTCTGATTTTTTTTTGCAATCTAACGATAAAACAGCTTTGCTTTATATAATTAAAATAATCAACAATTTTCCTAGAAATATAATAATAAAATATTATACTTGTTGATATGGTATATTTTCAAGCAAAACCTGTGGGAAATTGCCATTTGCCAAAACCTCCCTTGCATCCAATATTTCAATACCCACAAGCATTTCTTCTCTTCCAATATTCAATGCAATTTCATCATTGAGTCTTAATGTTCGACATTGCTGTTCTTCATCAAGAAGTTTAATATAAACAGCATCTACCTCTTCATCATAAGTAATTTTCATTTCATCACTTCATAACGAAGTCACTAATTGGTAATGATTTTGCTTCAATTTTAGATAAATTTACTACTTTTTGTGCATTATCTATTTCAATTCCTGTCAAATTCCCATCTGAATCAAAATCAAGCACAATCCCCCTTGAAACCTCTTGTGATTCCACGCTTTGAGTTTCTTTAATATCGATATATAAAGTATCTGTATCTTTAAAATATTCTATTTCCATAATGAATATTTAATCAACGATAGTAGTATTTAAAAATAATATTATTATGAATCCTTGTATGTAATTTTCTTTTTTAGGAAATAATTTTTCCTATTTAAATAATTTACAACCAAGATTGCAGCTAATACAGCGCACATATTTGGGATAGATAAAATCTCGATTTTTTTATCCATAAAATATTGAGCTATACCTCCCCCCAATAATCCTAAAATTAAAGCAAAGATATTTCCCAAAATAATAGATGATGATATTTTCTTCATTATTGTTGCTATATTATGTTTTATTTTACAAAATTATATAAATAATATAAATATTTCAATATATATGATAATAATCTACAATATCCGTTATTTGCAACTGCTTGGTTTTATTATCAATCGTTATTACAACGGATTGGAATGGCGCAATATCCACTTGATTGAATTCATCATTACTATCAAGTATTGCTTCTTTATAACTTGATACAATTGGAATAAATATGTCAGGTAAATTGCTTGAATTATATACAAGTATAACTTTTATTAAATCATCGAAATTATTATGTTCTGATGCTATTTTTCTGCTCACATAACCTACACATCCATGACACGAACTTTCATTCAATATGATTATTTGTTTTGTTTTATTTAAATCAATATTTGTATGTTTTGAAATATACTCCTCTAAAAGAGAATATTTAGTATATTTCGGTTTGCTCGCTTGCTCTAATTTACTATTATCTTTTTGAGTACAACCATAAACAAATGTAAAGCTTAGAAATAATATTATTATTTTTTTTATATTTTTCATAATTATTTTTAGTTTTTTATTTTAAATACATCAAATGAATAAATATATTTATTATACTTCGGATTTTTCCGATTATATGTCGAAATAAGTAAACCTTCTTTTGTTGGAATTATATTATAAATATTATATATTTTTTCAGGAAACACCTGTTCAGTCAATATATTAAAATTCTTATCCATAATAATAATTGACCATTTTCCATCTATGTCATCATACACCTTTCCATTAGAATCAACCATACTCATATTATGTCGCACAATTCTATAAAATAATTGCTGATATTTATCATAAATTATATTGAAATATTCGCCATTTTCTATCATAAATTTAGAATTATACTCATGAAAGTGAGTTTTGGAAGTATCAGCATTTTCAAAATTATTAAGATAATTACTTTTACAATGGATCTTCTTTCTTAAATTACCATCCAAATTATATATATAAATATTATGGTCAATTTCAAAAGAATATATAAGCATACTATCCGCAAGACAGTGAGTTGCAAAATACTTAAGGTAGTCCTTCCCTTGCTGATATATTTTGGGAAATTTTACTGTTTTATAAAAAGAATTATCTATAAGATTATAAATCAGTAAGCAGTTATTTGCATAATACTCTGGAACAGTATTTCCACCACCAATATTCAATAATAATAGATTTTTATTATAGTACATTGGTGTACTCCATAAAGAATATGCGTCATAGAGAGAGTTATTATCTGCTAGAGCCTTTGTTAATTCCCATTTATTCTTAATTTGTGCTGAAGTGTCAATAAGATATAATCTTAAATTTTTTCTATCAAATACAAATATTGAGTCAAAATTCTGGATAAATACTCCTAACTCCTGGCCTGTATTAGAAATTTTAAGAGTTTTGTATAGAACCTTATTTGAGATATCATAAATATCAATAGAGAACTTTTTTTGATTATTTAAATATATATAGGAGCAACTTTTACGCAAATCATAATATTCTCTCCCAAAACACCATTCGTCCCAATTCTCAGTATTTGCAATTGTTATTTCTTCTACTTTTTGTAAGATCGGTTTAGTTGGGTTTTCCTTTGTACAAGATAAAAACGTTATTATTAGAATTAATATAAATAAAGTTGAAATTATTGTCTTTTTCATTATTTCTCAAAATTATTTAAAAGTACTTTGGGCTTGCTAGAGCCCAAAGCACTTAACTACAATATCTTTATTTTAATAAAGATATTGTGTATAATTAAATAGTGACGGTTAATAATTAATATATTATATAATATGTTCTCACTGAATCATTTGTTTGATATTTATTCAATGTTATTATATTATTCCGTAAATCCATTAAAATAGGTTCTGGAAAAACAGTTGTATCAACAATATACACATAATTACCACCTTCTGAAAAAAATTGGTATACTGTGTTGTTTTGAATATGATTATCCAATTCAACATAATAAGGCCATAATGTGATATCATCTAATCCCTTTGGTGGATAAACAATAATATCTGGAAAACAATCATGTGGTGGTGCTACACATATGCCACCTCCTTTATGAGTTCTATCAGGATATGTCAGCTTTCTATTAGCAAATTCAAGCAAATAATTATTCATATTAGAATTTTTCTCCAAATTAACCTGACTGTTTGTACTTTTTACAGATGTAATTGGTGCGTTTTCAGTCCCGCTATCAGTACAAGAACTGACTATGATTGTAATAAGTAATACCAAAACTAATTTTGGTAAATGATAAATTAAATTTTTATTTTTCATATTATTTGTATTTTTAATTTTTTTGCTCTGCTCTTGGTAGTCCCCTGCAGAAACAATTTGTGCATCATTACTGCCTATCAATTGCAGTGCGTTTTTTATTTATTAATGGGGAAACTAACTAGCTAAAGATTGTGCATACTATTTTCCCCAAAACAGGTGGCGGGCGATCTTGCAGATATATTAATAAACCAGTGCATTGTCTTCCGCAATACCCCCCCCCCATTATTATAAGTCATTGTATTAGAATTACTTATATTATTTACAAGTGGGATTAATTCATCAATATATCTATTTATAATTTTCATTTTGTAATTTATAAACAAATTTAATTATGTTCAAATCACAAAATGCAATTTACAAATAATAATAAAATATGCAAATATTTTTTTTCAAATGGGATAAATTTTGGAATTTAGCTATTAATTGATTGATAAGCTGGGATAAAATAAAAAAAGCTTGGCAGCAACCTACTCTCCCACGCAGTCGCCCACGCAGTACCATCAGCGATGTAGGGCTTAACTTCTCTGTTCGGGATGGGAAGAGGTGTTTCCCCTACTCTATAGCCACCAAGCAAAAATTTATATATAGAAATTGAATTCGGATGTAAGGAAGAATTAGTAAGAAATATAACAACTCATATCTGGCAAGCAGACGGGTTATTAGTACTTCTCGGCTGAACATATTACTATGCTTATACCTGAAGCCTATCAACCAGGTCGTCTACCTGGACCCTTAATAGATACCTCATCTTGGGATGGACTTCGTGCTTGAGATGCTTTCAGCACTTATTCCTACCGGACATAGCTACTCTGCGATGCCACTGGCGTGACAACAGATGCACCATAGGTCCGGGCGTCATGGTCCTCTCGTACTAATGACGGATTCCCTCAAGTATCTTGCGCCCACACTAGATAGGGACCGAACTGTCTCACGACGTTCTGAACCCAGCTCACGTACCGCTTTAATTGGCGAACAGCCAAACCCTTGGGACCTTCTTCAGCCCCAGGATGCGATGAGCCGACATCGAGGTGCCAAACCTTACCGTCGATATGAACTCTTGGGTAAGATCAGCCTGTTATCCCCGGGGTACCTTTTATCCTTTGAGCGACGGCCCTTCCACTCGGAACCGCCGGATCACTAAGACCTGCTTTCGCACCTGCTCGACCTGTCGGTCTCGCAGTCAAGCCACCTTATGCCTTTACACTCTATGCACGATTACCGACCGTGCTGAGGTGACCTTTGTAAGCCTCCGTTACTATTTGGGAGGCGACCGCCCCAGTCAAACTACCCACCTACCACTGTTCTTGTGGATCCACTCCACCAAGTTAGAATTCAATTATAGCAAGGGTGGTATTTCACCGTTGACTCCGCTTCGACCGCAATCGAAGCCTCATAGTCTCCCACCTATCCTACGCATGCTATAACCGAACTCAATAATAGGCTATAGTAAAGGTCCACGGGGTCTTTCCGTCCCAGTGCGGGTAACCGGCGTCTTCACCGGTACCACAAATTCACCGAGCTCGTGGTTGAGACAGTGCCCAGATCGTTACACCATTCGTGCAGGTCGGAACTTACCCGACAAGGAATTTCGCTACCTTAGGACCGTTATAGTTACGGCCGCCGTTTACCGGGGCTTCGGTTCAGAGCTTCGCTTTCGCTAACCCTTCCCCTTAACCTTCCGGCACCGGGCAGGTGTCACACACTATACATCCTCTTTACGAGTTAGCAGTGTGCTGTGTTTTTGTTAAACAGTCGCCTGGGCCATTTCACTGCGTCCTCCAATCACTTGGAGGAACCCCTTCTCCCGAAGTTACGGGGTTATTTTGCCGAGTTCCTTAACCACGAATCACTCGCGCGCCTTAGTATACTCAACTCGTCTACCTGTGTCGGATTGCGGTACGGTCACCTTGGGGATACCTACAGCTTTTCTTGGCAGTGTGCTTCACTGATAGATGATAGCCATTAACATCCATCAACTACGCTCCTGCGTCCCTGTAGTTAACCTTTCGGTGGTATAGGAATATTATAAATTACCTATTTCCCATCGACTACACCTTTCGGTCTCGCCTTAGGGGCCGACTAACCCTGAGCTGACGAACATATCTCAAGGAAACCTTAGACTTTCGGCGTTTAGGATTCTCACCTAAATTATCGTTACTTATGCCAACATCTGCTCTTCTGTACGCTCCAACAAAGTTCACACTTCATCTTCACTGCATACAGAATGCTCCCCTACCGTCTCAACGGACCCGGAGCTTCGGCGAAACGCTTAGTCCCGATTATTGTCGGCGCTGTGTCGCTCGACCAGTGAGCTATTACGCACTCTTTAAATGCGTGGCTGCTTCTAAGCCAACATCCTGGCTGTCTAAGCAACACAACCTCCTTTATCTGTTAGCGTTTACTTTGGGGCCTTAGCTGCCGATCTGGGTTGTTTCCCTCTCGGCGACGAAACTTATCTCCCGCCGCCTTACTCCCGCATATTATGTATCAGGAATTTGTAGTTTATCAGGGTTTGGTACGGGATGAACCGCCCTAGCCCAATCAGAGCCCTACCTCCTGTACACTTATGCGAGGCTGCACCTAAATACATTTCGGGGAGTACGAGCTATTACCCAGTTTGATTGGCCTTTCACCCCTATCCTCAACTCATCCAAGCGGTTTTCAACCCACACTAGTTCGGACCTCCACGTAGTGTTACCTACGCTTCATCCTGGTCAAGGATAGATCACAAGGTTTCGCGTCTGCCGCCACGGACTATTTTCGCCCTATTCAGACTTGCTTTCGCTGCGGGTGCGATTCTGAGAATCTTACCCTTGCCCGTGACGAGCAACTCGTTGGCTCATTAAGCAAAAGGCACGAGGTCACCACGATAAATCGCGGCTCCCACCGTTTGTAGGCAAATGGTTTCAGGTTCTATTTCACTCCCTTCTAAAGGGTTCTTTTCACCTTTCCCTCACGGTACTAGTTCACTATCGGTCACAGAGGAGTATTTAGCCTTGGAGAGTGGTCTCCCCAGATTCACGCAGGGTTCCACGAGTCCCGCGCTACTCAGGATACCTCCATCTTGATTTAATAATTTTGCTTACAGGACTATCACCTTCTTTGGTCAATCTTTCCATAATGTTCTGCTATTATTAAATCAAAATATGCGGAGGTCCTACAACCTTCTTGTGCAAGCACAAGAATTTGGGCTGTTCCCGTTTCGCTCGTCGCTACTAAGGGAATCTCAATTGATTTCTTCTCCTCCGGGTACTGAGATATTTCAATTCCCCGGGTTGGCTCCTTTACAGGTGATTGAGCATTACCTCAATCGGGTTTCCCCATTCGGAAATCTACGGATCAAAGCTTTTTACCAGCTCTCCGTAGCGTATCGCCGGTAGACGCGTCCTTCATCGCCTCTCTGTGCCAAGGCATCCACCATTTGCCCTTGCTATCTTGCCAGATTTTGAGTTGTTATACTTCTTACTTATTGATACTATATTGATACTATATTTATATATAAAAATATAGGCCCTTACATCCCTTTTCAAATAAATTGAAAAGCAATTCAATTATCAAAGAACTTAAGTGGATCAGACAGGGCTCGAACCTGCGACTTCCAGCTTGCAAAGCTGGCGCTCTCCCAGCTGAGCTACTGACCCAATATGTGGGCCTGAATTGACTTGAACAATCGACCTCACGCTTATCAGGCGTGCGCTCTAACCAGCTGAGCTACAGGCCCTTCTGACTGATTCAAAGAACTTCAGAATTATCGTTCTCTAAAAGCAGGAAGTAGAACCAAAAGCAGTGAATCAAATTAAAAATAAACTCTTTAAAGGAGGTGATCCAGCCGCACCTTCCGGTACGGCTACCTTGTTACGACTTAGCCCCAGTCATTGGTCTCACCTTAGACGATATTGCTATCGGCTTCGGGCGCTCCCAACTTCCATGGCTTGACGGGCGGTGTGTACAAGGCCCGGGAACGTATTCACCGCAGCATGCTGATCTGCGATTACTAGCGATTCCAACTTCATGCAGTCGAGTTGCAGACTGCAATCCGAACTGAGGCAGGCTTTGGGGATTTCCTCAACCTCGCGGTTTTGCCCATTATACCTGCCATTGTATCACGTGTGTAGCCCCGGACGTAAGGGCCGTGATGACTTGACGTCATCCCCACCTTCCTCTCCACTTGCGTGGGCAGTCTCCTTAGAGTTCCCAGCCGAACTGATGGCAACTAAGGATAGGGGTTGCGCTCGTTGCGGGACTTAACCCAACATCTCACGACACGAGCTGACGACAGCCATGCAGCACCTCTACAAGCGTCCCGAAGGAAGGCTCCCTTTCAGAAGCTGTCGCTTGCACTTCAAGCCCGGGTAAGGTTCTTCGCGTTGCATCGAATTAAACCACATGATCCACCGCTTGTGCGGGCCCCCGTCAATTCCTTTGAGTTTCAACCTTGCGATCGTACTCCCCAGGTGGTATGCTTAACGGGTTACCTCCGGCACTAGACGACAAGCGTCTAACACCAAGCATACATCGTTTAGGGCGTGGACTACCAGGGTATCTGATCCTGTTTGCTCCCCACGCTTTCGTGCTTCAGCGTCAGTGATAGGTTAGATGACCGCCTTCGCTTCCGGTGTTCCTCCTGATATCTACGCATTTCACCGCTACACCAGGAATTCCATCATCCCCACCTATACTCAAGACCCGCCGTATCAAAGGCATTTCCACAGTTGAGCTGTGGGATTTAACCTCTGACGCGCAGACCCGCCTACGCACCCTTTACACCCAGTAAATCCGGACAACGCTTGCACCCTACGTATTACCGCGGCTGCTGGCACGTAGTTAGCCGGTGCTTCCTTTGGAGATACCGTCCCAGCCCGTAAAACAGGCTTTTAGTCTCTCCCGACAGAGGTTTACAGAGCAAAGCTCCTTCTCCCTCACGCGGCGTCGCTGCATCAGGCTTTCGCCCATTGTGCAAAATTCCTCACTGCTGCCTCCCGTAGGAGTCTGGACCGTGTCTCAGTTCCAGTGTGGCTGACCATCCTCTCAGACCAGCTACTGATCGTCGCCTTGGTAAGCCATTACCTTACCAACTAGCTAATCAGACGCAGGCTCGTCCTCATCCGCCGAAGCTTTGACCCGAAGGTGTTATGGGATATTAGTGCCAGTTTCCCAGCGTTATGTCCCTGATGAGGGTTGATTACCTACGTGTTACTCACCCGTTCGCCAGTGGCTCCGAAGAGCCCCTTGACTTGCATGTGTTAGGCACGCCGCCAGCGTTCGTCCTGAGCCAGGATCAAACTCTCCGTATATTTATATAGGATTGTTTGATTCGCTTGATTCATTTCAAATTATACTGACTTTTGGTTTTATACTTCCTGTTTTCAAAGAACTTTTTGCCGTTTGCAATTCTGATAGACTTCAAAATTACGAACTTTATATTTATTGACAAAATATTTTTTTATTTTTTTAAAATATTTTTTCTCAATGAACAATTTTTTCCTATGGGCATTTATAAACGCCTATATATTATTTTTATTTTATTCTGTCAAATAAACTTTATTCTTTCCCTCTCTTCTGCATTTTTCCATTTTTGCAAAACGAAAGGGTTACAAAATTACATAATAAATGTTAAATAACAAAATATTTGCAATTAATTATTAATTTATTTCTTCACATAACTTTTCACATTATTTTTCATTTTATGTGGATAGTTTGCTGATTATTCATTATCTACAAAGATCATAAGGGCAAGAAGTTGCCTCGGATTTATTAGTATTATTGCATACTAATAGCCATTAAGTCATTTAAGTGTAATATTTTATTAACAAACTATAAATCCAATTCAATTACAATTGGACAATGGTCTGAACCCATTATTTCTGGTCTATGATATGAATTGATTACCTGCGGAGCAATATTTTCTGTTACAAAATGATAGTCAATCCTCCACCCAATATTTTTATACCTTGCAAATGTTTTTGGATCCCACCAAGTATAATGCCCACCTTCCTTCACAAACATCCGAAATGTATCGACCCAGCCATGCTCAACCATCCAATCAAGTTTTGCGCGCTCCTCAGGCAAAAATCCAGAAGTATTTTGATTAAGTTCGGGTTGTGCAAGATCTATTTCTTTATGGGCTGTGTTATAATCGCCACACATTAATAAAGGTATTCCTTTTTCTCTAAGTTCATTTGTATATTCAAAAATTGCATCATAAAACTCTAATTTATAAGCTACTCTATGCATACCTGTTGTGCCATTTGGAAAGTAGATATTTAGCAATGTATATCCATCATAATCTGTTCGCATTATCCTACCCTCAATATCAAATCTCTCAATGCCAATCTCTGTTTGAACATTTTTTGGTTTTATTTTTGTAAAAGTAACAACTCCGCTATAGCCTTTTTTTGCTTTTGACCAATTATAATATGCTTCGTAACCAGGTGGGGCATAATATTCTTTTTTTAATTGCGAGGGTTCTGTCTTTGTTTCTTGGATACAAACGACATCGGGTTTTTCTTTTTCAATAAATTCAAACAGTATATTATTATCTTCTATTTTCTTACCAACTTTGCGGGGATTTTGACCCACTATAGAGCGATAGCCATTTACATTCCAAGAAACAATTTTCAGCATATTTATATCTATGATTTATTTGATATACTTTTGACGATATTTAATAATTATATTATTAAGTAAATAATTTGAAATTGCTATTCTTCTTTTTTCTTCAAGGGTTGCCAAATTACATATATCACAATAGTCAAAGCTGATAATAATGTTAAACCATTTAATGAATTATAAACGACATTTTTAATACGTTTCATAAAATAATCCTGTACTGGTTGGCTATAGAATTCCCAAACATTTTGCTGGAAAACAGCAATTGAAAGCTTAATATCTTCGTAAATTGTATATATTTCGACGGGAGAAAATAAATAAAATAATACAAAGCACATAAGTATCCAGCCTTCTTGTTTCCATATATTTTTATATTTTGCTAATAAAAAGAAAGATAGAGCAAAAGTTATCAGATATGCAATTGATGTATAAATTGATGTGGAAGCAAATATATAAACTGTTTGCATTAAAATATCATTTGGCGCTTTACGGATAAGTGTTTCGGTTGCTGATGGTTCGAAAATTGTAAATCCAATTGTGGTACGCAATATTGCACCACCTAGCCAGATTATAAAAGCAAGAGCAAAAATCGTTAAAATTGTTTTGTCTTTTTTTGATAAACTTCTCATTTGAAATTTTTTAAAAAGGCAAAATTATTATTTTTAAACCTTTTTTGAATAATTTTGTCTAAATATTGAAATTCAATTGAAAAAAGATTATTTGCCTGAAGATTTTGAAATTGTTCAGGAATGGATAAAAAATCGTAGTGAATCAGCCGCAAGCGAAATTGTAAAAAAATATCAGCGGTTTATTTACTTGCTTGTGTTACGCATTGTCAAGAATTCTGAGCAATCAAAAGATATTACTCAAGAGATATTAGTAAAAATTTTAAATTCTCTTGAGAAATTTTCTTGGAAAAGTTCTTTGAAAACGTGGATTTATCGAGTTGCAACAAATTATACCAAAAGCTATTTAAGACAAGTAAAATTTAAAAAAGTAATTTCAATAGATGATGATGAAACATTCCTCGAGATACCAAGCGCTGATCCCAATCCTGAGCAAATATTTCGCAATAAGGAATTAGAAAAAGCTTTCATAGAAGCATTAAGCAAACTGCCTGAAAAACAACGCGAAACATTTTCATTACGATATTTCCACGATTTACCATATAATGAAATTGCTGAAATGCTAGGAGTAACAGTAAGCGCTTCGAAATCTAATTACTTCCAAGCCACTAAAAAATTAGCTGAAGCATTGAAGGATTATCAAAATTTAAGAAAATAATATAACAAATATAATATTGAAAAGGAGGAGAGAAATGGGAAATAATACACAATTTTCTCGAAAGGAAATGGAAGAGAGGCTGCCTGATTACGTTTTTGACAGATTGGGCGATGAGGAGAGAATTCAATTTGAAAAAAGTTTACCTAATTATCCAGATATAATTAAAGAAATCTCTGATGTAAGAGAAGTATTTACCAAAGTACAAAAAATAGATTTCAATAAAATTGCAGATGTTGAAACTCACGGAATGACTGAGCGCGTTTTATCACGCTTGCATACACAAGATCGCACACAATCAACTTATAATTATGCACGAACGACTACACGCCGATATTTGATACCTGCGCTTGCAGCAATTGTATTGATTGCATTCGCTACACCATTTATTATTTGGAATATTTCAAAAGAAGAAAATATGCAAAATAGTCAAGTTGTGGAAAAATTTTTCGACGAGCCAATTCCGAATATTCTTGAATTATCACAAAAAGATATGGCTACTCTTGATAAATCGGTTGCTCAATGTTCTGCTCCTATTCTTTTAGGTAATGATTTACTTGCATGGAATAATAGCGATGAATTATCTGATTTAATCGATGATATTTATAGCGAATATCTTGCAACCTTTGCTAATGAGTCAAGCGCTCAGCAAATTGAATATGTTGTCAGCGCAATAAACTATGGAAATAATTATTTGAGCGATTTAAATAACTTAGATGAAGAAAATTTACAAAATATTTTAAATGAGGTTGAAAATGCAGAATTTATCTTTTAAAAGAATTTTGATATTTATAAGTTTACTATTTTTACCGGGAATAGTAATATTTGGTCAAAATCCACCGGAGATGCCTCCCCGGGGAGATCCAAATACACCTCCACCTAAAGCAATGGAAAGGATAAGCTCATTGAAAAAAGTAAAACTACTCGAAGTTCTAAATCTAAGCGAAAGCGAGGCAGATAAATTTCTTGTTAAATATAATTCTTATGAAAAGGATATTCAGAACAAAATGAAATCCCTTGAGGAAAAATCGCGAGAACTTCATCAAGCTATTAACTCAAAATCAAAAGATTTGGAAAAGATAACCAGAGAATATATTTCATTGAAAACAGATTTAGATAATACCGTCAATCAGAAGCTTATGGATATGAAAAATTATTTAACGACTGAGCAATATGCAAAATATCTACTTTTCGAGCGTAATTTTCAAAATGAACTTCGCAAGTCTGTAATGAGGCAAGTAAATAAAAATCAACAAAAAAAGGGGCAGAATTAATAAAACAAATATTGAAGCGTCATTAAGAGCAACTAATATCAAATTTTTCTTAATCGAATTTTCTATGAAAATAGCAGTATTGATTGGCTCTATACGACGCAATTCATATAACAGAATGTTATATAATGAAATATCGAAAAAAGATTTAGGAGGGATAGAATTCTACGACGTTGATATAAGTAAGTTGCCTCTTTTTAATCAAGATATAGAGGAGAATGCACCGCAAGAAGTGCTTGACTTCTCCCGAAGTATTCGGCAAGCAGATGGAGTTTTATTTATAACCGCCGAATATAATTATTCAATTCCAGGTGTATTAAAGAATGCAATTGATTGGGGTTCGCGGCAACTCAGCGAGAAGAAACACCCTTTCTTTGAAAAACCTGTGGGCATTATGAGCGCATCAATGGGTATTTTTGGCGGAGTTCGTGCTCAACTTCATCTACGTCAGGTATGTGTATTTTTGAACACTTTTACAATGCCACAACCTGAATTCATTCTGCCATTTGCACACGAAAAATTCAATTCAAATGGCATATTAATTGATGAATTTTCAAATCGTATGCTGGACAAATTCTTGAGTTCATTTATCGATTGGGTGGAAAAATTTAAGAAATAAATAATTTATTAATATTCTTTTTATTCACTAAATTACTCTAAGCGATGGGTTTTATAATTCCATTTATCTTGTTATATTTTTTTGTTAATTATTACATATTAATTAGATTATTACAAGCTTTCCAAATTGTTCCTTTTAAAATTAAAATTGTAATTACTGCTATATTTATAATATCAGCATTATCTTATATAATAGCCAAAACATTTTTATCTAATGCAAATTCCACTTTATATGATATTTTTCTTTGGATTGGGTCAGTTTGGTATTCTTTTTTATTATATGGATTAATTTCAGTTATTTTGTTAGATATAATTCGATTGACAAATAATTGGTGGGGATATTTACCGCAATCTCTTTTAAGCAATTATCCTCTTACAAAATTTTGGACGGGATTAATTATTGTGGTAGCAATATCTTTAATTACAGTATTAGGTTATTTCAATGCTAAGAATATAAAATTAAAAAATTTAGAATTCACATTTCCAAAAATGGAAGGCAAACTTGACGAAATGACTATTTTATTTTTTTCCGATTTGCATTTGACTCCAGTCAACGATAGCAAAATGCTTACACAATTGATTGACTTCTCAGAAGCAGAAAATCCCGATTTGATTTTAATTGGTGGCGATTTGATTGATGATAAACCAATGCATTTGAAAAGAATCGGAATTGATAAGATGCTACCACAATTCAAATGCAAATATGGGATATATGCAATTAATGGAAATCACGAATTTATAAATGGTATTGATGTTTCTGATAAATTTATTGAAGATTGTGGAATTCCAATTTTACGGGACACGACAATCGAGATTGCTGAAAGTGTTCAAATTATAGGAAGAGAAGACCGCAGCATAAAGGAATTTGCTCATAAAGATAGAAAACCACTTAACGAAATAATAAAAACATTAAATCCGAATTTGCCTAGTATATTGATAGATCATCAACCATTCAATTTATCAGAAGCCCAATCAGCAAATATAAACCTCGAATTATCGGGTCATACACATTATGCTCAATTTTTCCCGCTGAATTTTATCCTCTATTTAATTTATGAAAAGCCGTGGGGATATTTAAAAAAAGGCAATACGCATTATTATATCTCAAGCGGAGCAGGTACCTGGGGACCTCCAATTCGCACCGGCAGTGATTCGGAAGCAATGCTAATAAAGATCAAATTTGAATAAAAAATACTCGATTAGCACTGTAGAGACGCAAAATTTTGCGTCTCTACATATTGTAGGGCAATTTATGAATTGCCCCTACGTGTGTTCCGTTGCAATGTACATAGGTTACTCAACAGAGGGCTTCAGCCCTCTGCGGGACATCCCCCTGCCCCCTTTAATAAGGGGGAATTGAGACATCCCCCTGCCCCCTTTGATAAGGGGGAATTTGCACTGTAGAGACGCAAAATTTTGCGTCTTTACATCTTGTAGGGGCAATTCATGAATTGCCCTTTCGTCTGTCCCGTTGTAATGTACATAGGTTATGCAACAGAGGGCTTCAGCCCTCTGCGGGACATCCCCCTGCCCCCTTTGATAAGGGGGAATTTGCACTGTAGAGACGCAAAATTTTGCGTCTTTACATATTGTAGGGGCAATTCATGAATTGCCCCTACGTGTGTTCCGTTGCAATGTACATAGGTTATACAACAGAGGGCTTCAGCCCTCTGCGAGACATCCCCCTGCCCCCTTGATAAGGGGGAATTAGAAAGCACTCTTACCCCTTGGGAATAAGAAAGAGGGTACCCAATACCCCCTAATTTTGCTACAACGGTCATTTTAATATTTTATTAATTTTTTTAACTTTATTCTTTTAGCGCACCTGCAAGCAAACCGCGAATTATTTGCTTCTGGAAAATTAGAAATAATATTAATATAGGCAAAGCGGAAAGTGATGCTCCCGCCATTAAATGTCCCCAATCGATGGATTGCTTGCCGAGATAAAATGTTAAACCAACTGGCAATGTCCGATATTGCTCAGAATTTGTAAATAAAAATGGGAATAGAAATGAATTCCAATTTGTCAAAAATGTATAAATGGCGAGGACAATAAGCACAGGCTTTGCTGTTGGGAAAATGATTTTGAAAAATATCTGCCAGAATCCTGCGCCATCAATTCGAGCAGAATCCTCTAATTCAACAGGTATCGAGCGTACGTATTGCCAAACAAGAAATATTCCAAATGGTGTGACGCACCAGGGAATAATCAACGCCCAATATGTGTTGAGCCAACCTATTTTTACAATTAATCGATATAGCGGGATCATTATTACGTGTGAAGGTATAATTAGTACACCGAGAATAGAGCCAGTCAGAAAAGCTTTGCCAAAGAATTTTCGCCGGGCTAGAGCATAACCTACCATTGTCGAAAACAAAATATTCGCAGCAGTTGTGCAAATTGCTACAATTGATGAATTAAGAAAATATAAACCAAAATTATCAGATTGTATTGCCTCAAAATAATTTTTTAGCGTAAAATCCGAAAAAAGCGTTTGAAAAAATGTTGTAAATCTCTCAGGATAAGTTTTAAGCGACAGCAAGAGCATCCAAAACATTGGAAAAATCATAATCAATGCAATAATAATAAGAATAGCATTTAAAATAATTGATGAAATTGTCCGGGATGGTTTGCTATTTCGCATAGGGTATATAATTTGTATAATTAGAAATTATTAAACTAATGTCATTTTCGAGTTGCTTATATATACCAACGTTTGGACCGTTAAAAACATAGGAAAATATAAATATTTCACCATCAAGAGTGTTGGTATAACCCGCCAGCGAGCTGACATCACGATGAGTACCTGTTTTTGCCATAAGATTATTTGCTGCTATAGTTCCTCTCATACGTTTAGAAAGAGTTCCATCTATTCCTGCGATTGATAAAGTTGGCAAATAAGATTTAAAAAAATTCGATTGACTTGCTTTTTCAAGCAATTGAACTATTGATTTAGCACTTGCTTTATTACGACGCGATAGCCCCGAGCCATCATTTAAAATGGGTAAATGACTGGGTTGCATAAAAGTTGCAAAAAGACTATCATAAAATTTTTTTGCAGAAACTACTGTTCCAGTATCTTTATTTGCGATAGCACCATTAAATTTAAATAAATTTTCGGCAATATAATTATCGCTATTTTTATTCAATTGCTGAATTACATCATTGATTGGACGCGAGAATTCAGCAATTTCTTTCATTTTAGAATAATCAATTTTATCAGTTTTCTGCACCTTTGAAAATTTTCCTTCAACGCTAATTCCGCTATTTATTAATCGATTGCGAAATATGCTTGCAAAGCTCAATGTTGGAGAAAGTATAAATTCCTGAACACCCGCATTAGAATTTTTAGGCATAGAACCTGAAATATAAATTACTTGCGTTCCATTATCTTGCAATTTAGAATGAGCAGAAATTCGAGTTTGCGATGCCGCAAGGAGGGAAATCTCTAAAGGAATTCTATCGCCATAATTTTGCTGATAGATTTGAAAATAAGAAGATGATTTTTTCTTTGTAGCTTTTTTCTTTGCAGGGGCAGGTGAATAAATTTTGACATTTGAAACAATTTGAACATTTGCTGCATTTGGGATAATTTGAATTTTAGGTTGTGTCGTATTTACACTGGAATTTAATAATATTTTAAAGCGATTTTGCTCAATTGAGAGTGCTGAAATCGGTGCCACAGGTTCAACTTCATCGTAATCACCACTATAAGCAAAGCGATTATTTTCGTCATTGTAAAGCCTGCCATCTCCAATAATATTGCCCGTTATTTTTTTTATACCTTGATTTTGGATTTGTCGAATCATCTCATCCAAATTTGCAAGTTCCATCAAGCAATCTCCCCCTCCGACAATATAAAGGTCGCCGTTAATAACTCCATCTTTAATATTACTATCGTCTGTGTATATTTTTGTACGAAAATTAAAAGTATCTCCAACAAGCCAATAAGTTGCAAATGAAGTAAAAAGCTTTGTCACTGAAGCGGGTTTAAGTTGCAAATCAGCATTTTTTTCATAAATAAATTTTTTATTATTTAATGAATATACAGCAATAGAATATTGGGTTTTCGTAAGATTATATTTGGAAAGAAGCGAATCAATAGATAAGGTGATATTCTTATAGTTTGTATCAGAATTAATCTTTTGAGTTTGCTCAGAATTTTGAGAATATAAATAAGAAATAAAAATAAATAAAGTTAAAGCAATAACAAAGCCGCGTTTATACATCAGAAAAATTTCCCCCTCATTATAATTAAATTTAAAAAAGGAAATGAAAGAAATTACTCTATCATCCCTTGTTTTATTCCTTTTCCAAAAAATTGCGTATAATTTTTTGTGTGTATTCTGTAAGCAAATTCTTTGATGTCAAATCTGCCCGATTGCCAAATATTGCAAAGTCTTTCGCTAGATCTTCCCAAAATATTCTCTTCAAATCCATCGATGCTTCTGCGCTATTGTTGTATATTTTTTTTAAAAATTGTTTTAGATCTTCATCCAATTGCTCATTATTACTTGCAAGGCGGTTATATAAACCTTTTGATAATGCCCAATCAGGAGAATGATAATCTGTATTGATTGAAAGCTCCATAAGAGCAGCTTTACCAATTTTTCTTTCCAGAACGGGAGCTATGACAAAAGGACCGATACCAATTGAATATTCGCTTAATCTGACTTCCGCTGATTGAGAAGCAAACACATAATCTGATGCAGCAATCAAACCGACAGAACCGCCAATTGCCTTGCCATGAACGCGTGTAAAAATAAGTTTTGGGGCATTTATCATTTCCCAAATAACTCGGGCATATCCAAGGAAAAATTTTCGAGCTGTAATAGGGTCATGGATTTCAAGCATCTCATCAAATGAAGCACCCGCTGAAAATACTCCATCGCCATCGCTTTTGAATACGATAAATTTGATTTCTTTATTTGCAGATGCTTTCTGGAATTGAGATGCTAACTCTTTAAGCATATCCGAGGTCATCGAATTTGCTTTCGAGCTAGAAAATGAAATTGTGCAAATATGATGCTCGATAGTTGAATAAACTTTCTCTTCCATAATTATCCTCTAATTTTAAAATTCCTTTATTGCAAATTAATTAATTTTTTGTTAAAAATGTAAATATTCATACTAAAATATTCGTAATTTTGAATTCTTAATAAATTAAACATATTAAAATTATTAAAAAGTGAAAAATCCAAAAATATATATTAGCGTCTCATCAATTATAATAATAAGTATTTTAGCATTCCTTTTTATTCATAATCATAATTCAAATTCAAAGGCAGATAATAATATTACTAACGATTCTGTCACAAAAAAAGTAGAGGCAACAGCACCCGATACTAATTTCTACCGGGCTGTGTTTGAAGATACAAGCGGAGCGGCAAACGATTATAATTCAATTTCTTCTCTGGCAGAATTAGGTACAGATAAGAATGCAGGCTATTCTTCAAATGAATTCGCTAATGCCCGTCGAATAAATATTGCTATTATTGGACTTGATACTCGGCTTGGCTCAAATGCAGGTCATGCGGATGCAAATCATATATTCTCAATTATGCCCGATATAGGCAAAATTGAGATTATTTCGATTCCGCGTGATACTTATGTAGATTGTGGTTATGATGATTCAGTCCATCTAAATAAGCTAACTGTATTTTATCTTGCTCGGGGTAGGCAAGAATATTTGAAACAAATTACAGAGATATCTCACTTGAATAAAATCGATTACTACGTCGAATTTGGATTTTCTCAAGCAATGGCAATACTTCGCTTTCTTGGCTATGATTCAAAAGAAACCTTGCAAATTTTGCGATCGCGTCGTGGATTTGCAATTGGGGATTATCAACGGGTTTATAATCAAGCACAATTTATGCGTCAAGCTGTATCGAAATACTTCAATACTATCAACGGTCCCCTGCGGCCTGTAATTATTAATGGTCTTTTCGCGCTTGTCCGAACCAATCTCAATTATTCCACTGCTTGCAACATTCTTGACCAATTGAAACAATCAAATTTTGGAGGGAATCCAAATAATATAACTATAAAAATTCGTCCAAGTTTGAAAACAGATTTCAAAATATTCGATTTCTCCGATCCAACTACAATTGCCAAACTTGATAAAAAAATTGAGCATCTTAGCAATGATTATTCAGATACAACACGCAAGATAAATAATATTGATGATTATGTATATAATAAATTAAATCGTGCAGTTATTTCTGCCGAAAGCGACACAGCAAAAAATCCATCCCGTGCCATATCAAAAGTTGAGTCTTTTTATAATCAAAAAGCCTGGCACCAGATTTCTGATGATACCAAACGGAATGAAATGCGGGACCGCATAGCAAATGTTTTGATTGTTTCATATAAAAAGAAAAATAATATAAGCAAAGCAGATGCTATTGCAAATACTATTGCCCAAGAAAAGAAATTATTTGAAATTAAGCTCAACAATAACAACCAATAAATACAATATGTTTCTGAACTGAATGAAAACACTGACGTTAATTAGACATTCAAAATCGAGCTGGGAAGATGAAGATACAGATGATTTCAATCGCAGACTTACAAAGCGAGGCGAAAGAGATGCAAAGTTTATGAGTGAGCTTTTAGCAAAACAAATCCAAAAGCCCGATTTACTTATTACCAGTCCAACTTTACGAGCGCAAAGGACAGCAGAATATTTCGCAGATGCTTTTGATATTGATGAAGACAATATTATAAATGACCAAGGAATTTATGACCGAGGCGCAAAATATATCATTCAATTCTTAAAAAATTTAAATAATGATATATCATCAGTTGTTCTAATAGGACATAATCCCGATATCACAACATTGGCTAATTATTTCACAGGTGAATATTTCGATAATATTCCAACAACAGGCATTGTAGCAATCGAATTTGATATAAGTAAGTGGGACGAAATCGAAGATAAGCCAGGGAAATTATTATTTTACGAAATTCCGAAAAAATACTTCAAAAAGTCAAAATAAATTATTGAATTCCAAATAAATTCACAATTTTTATAATTGCTTTTCCTTATATTTGTATTTTTTTTAAATTAAAATGGTGTAAATATGACGGGTGTTATTATTCTCATATTAATCGTTCTATTCCTACTTCTCGCGTCCATTCGAGTTATAGCTGAATATGAGCGAGCTGTTATCTTTCGACTTGGTCGTCTGATAGGATTCAAAGGTCCGGGATTATTTATTCTTATTCCATTCATTGATAGAATGGTCAAAGTCAGTTTGCGGACAATTACAATGGACATTCAGCCCCAAGATATAATCACAAAAGATAATGTATCAATCAAGGTCAATGCTGTGCTTTATTTTCGAGTGATTTATCCTGATAAAGCAATTGTAGAAGTGGAAAATTACCTCTATGCAACAAATCAAATTGCTCAAACCACATTGCGTAGCATAATGGGCCAATCGGACTTGGATGAAATTCTTAGCGAACGTGAGAAGCTAAATCGTCGATTGCAACAAATTATTGATGAAAATACTGAACCTTGGGGAATAAAGGTCACATCAGTCGAAATCAAGCAAATAGATCTTCCCCCTGAGATGCAACGGGCAATGGCTCGCCAAGCGGAAGCCGAGCGCGAGCGCCGCTCGAAAATCATCAACGCTGATGGTGAATTCCAAGCTGCACAACGTTTGACCGATGCTGCTCAAACAATCGAAAATCACCCTGTTGCTTTGCAATTACGTTTTCTCCAAACCCTTGCTGATATTGCTACCGAAAAGAATTCTACAATTGTATTCCCCGTACCTATTGATTTTTTAAAACCTTTTATGAAAGAGAAATAATTTAATTTTTCTCAAAATAAAAAAACCTTCCAATTATTTATTATAATTAAGAAGGTTTTTTATTTTATATATAAACTCAATAACTTATTTTCCCTTTTCAGGAATATTTTTCAAAAGTTCTATTAAATAATTCCAAACATTCTTGACTGATGAGATTTGAACTCGCTCGTCAGGTGTGTGAACATCAAAAAGATTTGGACCAATGGAAAGCATTTCCATTCCCTGATATTTATCACCAATAATACCACATTCCAACCCTGCATGAATGACTTCTACTTTAGGGTCATTGCCATACATATTCTTATATACATCTTTTGCTATTTTTAATATATTAGATTTTATATTTGGTGTCCAAGAAGGATAACCTTCGCTATGTCTTGCAATAGCACCACCTAATTCCATTGCTAAAAGTACTTTTGTGGCAATATAATTTTTTTCGGATTCAAGTGAACTACGCTGAGAAGTAAGAACTGTTATTTTTTCTTCGTTTGTTTCGACAACTGCAAGATTTGTTGATGTTTGCACCAAATTATCTATATCAGGACTCCATCGACATACACCGTGAGGTATTACAAATAGAGAATCAATAAATTTCTTTTGTGTTTCGATTGTCATTACTCGCTTTGGAGTTGATGCTTCCTCATAGTATATTTTAAGATTTGGTTCTATTGATATATATTCCTTTGTTAATATATCACTGTACTCATCAATATATTTCTTGAAATCTGCAAAATTTGCATTTTGAATCATAATTGTTGCTTTAGCCTCGCGCGGTATAGCATTATGCTTACCAGGGGCATCGAATGAAACAAGACGTGCGTTGAGTTCTTGGGTTAAACGCAAAATTATCCTTGAAAGAAGTACAATTGCATTAGCCCTTTCCTCGCCAATATTAATTCCGGAATGCCCACCGCGACAACCTGTTACTACAATTTGGTATGTTTTACATTCTGTTGGAACTTTATCTGATTTATAATTATATTCGCCAATTGTATTGACTCCGCCCGCACATCCAATTGTAAATACTCCTTCTATTTCTGAATCAAGATTGAGCAAAATTTTTGCTTCAAGCATATCCGTACCGAGCCGATTTGCTCCTGTAAGGCCCGTTTCCTCATCCACTGTAAAAAGAGCTTCAATTGGTGGATGTGCTATATTTTTTGACTCAAGCAATGCGAGTGCCATCGCAACACCTATTCCATTATCGGCGCCGAGTGTTGTTCCATTCGCTTTTACAAAATCACCATCCACAAAAGCATCTATCGGATCATTATCAAAATCGATTTTGATATTGCTATTTTTTTCGCAAACCATATCAACATGGCCCTGTAACGCCACTGTTGCGCGATTTTCCATACCCTTTGTGGCAGGTTTTTTTATTACTATATTTCCCGCATCATCTTGTTTATATTCAAGATTGTGCTTTATTGCCCAATCTACAAGATACGCAAGCACTTTACCCTCTTTTTTTGAAGGACGTGGTATTTTTGTTAATTGCTCGAAATTTTCCCAAACTGCTTTGGGTTCTAATTCTGATAAACTAGTTTTTGCCATCATTAATCTCCATATTATTAATTTCTTTATGTGTTAGTTCTTTAAATTCAATCAAATGATTTGTATACAATGCTCCAAAAAATTTGGAAACCCGCATCATCACGTCCGCAATTTCCTCGCCTGATTGCATCTCCAATAAATTTGAAATTTCATAAATTGTCCGCTCACCATTTGCAAGGATATAAGTTCTACTACCTAATTCATCAAGATTAGCTTTTATATATGGGTTCTTATTTTTTGGGATTAACAATTTTTTTGCCCACTCGCTCTTAAATCGTGGAATAAGCAATGAGATTGTTCCGTCATCTTTCCGTTCATATCCAACTTTTGGGATTGGTGTCATATCAAGAAAATTTTGATATTTCTTTATTTTTTTCTTAAAAATCAAGATCGTTATAATAAAAAAATGCAAATTATCAAAAATTATTGAATTTATAATTATATATGATAAAATTCATTTAATTCTATTATGTTCTTGTTAATATTATTCATTTTATTATTATTAATTTAAATATGAATATTATTTCACTAAATGTTTTTCCTCTTATTTCTATTGACTATATTTCCAATTAATTTCCTTTCTATTTTCTTAATTTTGAAGTTTTTAATATTTGCAAAGAATTAAATATGTCATTTCTCAAACGCACAAAAAATTGTGGTGAATTACGCATTGAAAATATCGGTGAATCGGTTATATTAAATGGATGGGTACATTCCCGTCGCGATCTTGGCGGATTGATATTTATTGACTTACGCGATAGATATGGTATAACCCAGCTTGTTATTAAACCAGAACTATCACCCACTCTTGTTGAGAAAGTTAAACCTATTCGTAGTGAGTATGTGCTTGCCGCCAAAGGCATCGTTAGGAAGCGCGAAAGTATAAACCCACGAATCCAAACAGGTGATATTGAAGTATTGCTTGATGATTTAGAAATAATTAATCCCGCAGAATTGCCACCTTTTGAGATACTCGATGAACTTGATGTTTCTGAGGAATTACGATTAAAATATCGTTATCTTGATTTGCGCCGACCCGCTTTACAAAGGAATTTTATCATACGCAATCAAATTGCTCAAGTGACACATCATTTTTTTTATCAAAATAACTTTATTGAAATAGAAACACCATTTTTAATGAAATCCACTCCTGAGGGTGCTCGCGATTTCCTTGTTCCAAGCCGAATACATAAGGGGAAGTTTTATGCTTTGCCACAATCTCCACAAATTTATAAGCAATTGCTGATGGTATCGGGATTCGACCGTTATGTGCAAATCGTCAAATGCTTCCGCGATGAAGATTTGCGTAGTGACCGCCAACCCGAATTTACCCAAATTGATGCAGAAATGAGCTTTGTCGAGCAAAATGATATTATCGAGTTGTTTGAAAGATTTTTCAAAATGCTATGGAAAGAAGTACTAAATATTGATATAGAAATTCCTTTTCCACGAATGACTTATAAAGATGCAATGGAAAATTATGGGTCCGATAAACCTGATACTCGTTTTGAAATGAAATTGCAAAAATTAAATCATATATTTAAAAATACTCAATTTCAAGTGTTTGCAAATACAATTACTTCAAATGGCGTAATAGCAGGCTTTAATGCAAAGCAATTGGCTCACTATTCCCGTAAGCAAATTGATGAGCTAATTGAATTTGCAAAAAAATATGGTGCCAAGGGTTTATCATATATTAAATTCCAAGATGATTCAGTTTCATCACCTATAGCAAAATTTATGAGTGATGAAGAAATAAATAATATAAAAGATATTTTTTCTGCCACAGATGGCGACTTAATTCTAATCATTTCAGATAGTTGGAAGACAGCATATACGTCGCTTGGTGCATTGCGTTTAGAGATTGCGAGGCGCAATGGAATAATGGAGCAAGTTAAGGAACAATATAATTTTCTATGGGTTATCGATTTCCCATTATTTGAATTTGATGAAGCAGAAAACCGTTGGGTGGCAATGCATCATCCTTTTACATCGCCAAAAATGGAAGATTTGGAATTGCTTGACACAAATCCAGGCGAGGCTCACGCAATAGCTCACGATATTGTGTTGAATGGTGTTGAAATTGGTGGTGGAAGCATCCGTATTCATAATGAACAAATTCAAAAGAAAATGTTCGATTTGCTTGGTCTCACTGAAAAGCAAGCAAATGACAAATTTGGCTTTCTATTGCAAGCATTGAAATATGGCGCTCCACCACACGGAGGTATTGCGCTGGGCTTAGACCGCCTTGTTATGCTTATGACAAGCACCGATAATATTCGCGATGTTATAGCATTTCCAAAAACAACATCGGGTTTATCATTGATGGATAATTCCCCCTCAGAAGTTGACCCTAACCAATTGCGTGAATTGGGATTAAAAATAGAGGGATAAGCGCAGGGATGCTCACTATTTTGTGTAGATGCCTCTGGACCAGAATATTAATATTATCATCCTTTCTTCCGCATAGGGCTGAAGCATCCTTGCAGGTGGCTGAAGCCACCTGTTGCAATTAGCCCAGAATACGCAACAGAGGGCTTCAGCTCTCTGCATATTGAACAAGCGATGGTCACCCTTTGTCATTGACATACATCCCCCTACCCCCTTTTTTAAGGGGGAATTTGCACTGTAGAGACGCAAAATTTTGCGTCTCTACATATTGGCAATTCATGAATTGCCCCTACGTGTGTTCCGTTGCAATGTACATAGGTTACGCAACATAGGGCTTCAGCCCTCTGCATATTGAACAAAGGCTGTCAACCCCATTGTTCATTTACATCCCCCTCCCCCCCTTTTTTAAGGGGAATTCTACACTGAAAAGACGCAATATTTTGCGTCTCTACATATTGTAGGGGCAATTCATGAATTGCCCCTACGTGTGTTCCGTTGC
>Ga0067045_1028579_pt1 | contig 30762 bp, 20 predicted proteins | sample TerdegcTABiofilm_FD_59184 | JGI IMG/M metagenome (GOLD analysis project Ga0067045, IMG submission 59184) | Combined Assembly of (Gp0054472, Gp0054536) Wastewater bioreactor microbial communities from Singapore -Terephthalate degrading...
GGGCCTTCACCCGCCAGGCCGGTGGTCAGGCCGGCGGGGCCGGCGGCGGCGTCGGCCTGCGTGGCCCCGGCGAGACCAAGCTGGAAATGGATCGCCGCGTCATTCGCCAGCGGATTGCCCAGCTCAAGCGTGAGCTGGAGAACGTCCGCGCGCACCGCGCCCGCTATCGGGCCCAACGCCGCCGCAGCGGTATCCCGACTGTGGCGCTCATCGGCTATACCAACGCCGGGAAATCCACGCTGCTCAATGCGCTCAGCGGCGCAGAGGTCTACGTTGCCGACCAGCTCTTCGCCACGTTGGATCCCACCACCCGCCGCGTGGAGCTGCCCGCCGGCACAGTCATCCTGGCGACCGACACCGTCGGCTTCATCCAAAAACTGCCCACGCAGCTGATCGCCGCCTTCCGCGCGACTCTGGAGGAAGTGACGGAGGCCGATCTATTGCTGCATGTCATTGATGCCAGCCATCCCCGCGCGCTGGAACAAGCTCGCGCCGTCCGCGAGACGTTAGAGGCCATCGGCGCGGCCGACCTGCCGTTGCTCAACGTCCTCAACAAGATTGACCGCCTGCCCGACCCGGAAGCGGCGCGCAGTGCCCTGGGCGACCTGCCCGACAGCATCGCCATCTCGGCGCTCGGCCGGATCGGGCTGGAGACGCTCAAGGCACGGGTGGAGGAGGCACTGGAGGCGGAGATGATCCGGGTAACACTGCTGATTCCCTTTGACCGCGGCGAGCTGGTCAACCTCTTCCATGAACGGGGCTTGCTGGAAAGCGAGGAACACACCGGTCAGGGGACCCGCCTCACTGGGCGGCTGCCGCACGCACTCCTGCCGCAGTTTGAACCGTTCCGGCAGAAAACCAGAGACAAGGGATAACCGTAAGGTCGCACGCAAAGTCGCCAAGACGCCAGGTAATCAGCGGACTTTTTGCAGAAACTGGCGGGCCTGGCATCTTGGCGTGAAGATTCCGGGCTTTTGGCAAGAGACTCATTCGTGAGTCCACTGCAAAAAGCCTGTTCCACCGCTGAGACATGCAGAGACATTGATTTAAGGCTCAGCGTCTATGCGCTGAGTTTTGGCAGTAGAGTCATTCGTGTATTCGTGCATTTTATTCGTGGATGCGTGGATTATGCCACACTGGCGCGAACAACAACAGAAGGATCCTTACTTCCGCAAGGCAAAGGCGGAGGGCTACCGGGCCCGCTCCGCCTACAAGCTGCTGCAAATCCAGGAGAAATTCCACCTCCTGCGGCCGGGCGGCGTGGTGGTGGATCTCGGCGCGGCGCCGGGTTCCTGGTCACAGGTCGCCGCCGGGATTGTCGGGGCGACCGGGCGCGTCGTGGCGCTGGACCTGCAAGAGATCGCGCCACTCCCCGGCGTCACCATCCTCCAGGGTGATATGACCGACCCGGCAGTGCAGGCCCGCGTCGTGGACGCCGCCGGCGGCCGGGCCGACGTGGTGCTCAGCGACGCCGCGCCGTTCACCAGCGGCATCAAATTGCAGGATCAGGCTCGCTCGCTTACGCTGGCGCGCGCCGCGCTGGCGGTCGCCCAAACGCTACTCCGGCCTGGCGGGCACCTGGTCATTAAGATTTTTGAAGGGCCGGACCTGCCCGCTTTCCTCAAAGAGGTCCAACAGCGCTTTCAATCGGCCCGCATCCATGCCCCTGCCGCCTCCCGACAGGAAAGCAAGGAAACGTTTATCATAGCGCAGGGCTACCGGGGAGGCGCAACGTGAAACAAGCCACGCCAAACGCCAAACGTCAAAAAAGGCCGCATGGACCAAGAGGCGGATGGAGTATTTTAGGGTGTTTCCTGCTCCTGTTAGCAACGGCGCATCCCCTTCTGGCCGAGAGTCCCCCGCCGCCGGCTGACCCTGTGACGGCGGCATTGCAAGCCGACCCGGCGCTGCGCGAGCTGCTCTGCGCGCCCGATCCGGCCCTGCCGGTAGCCGGGGAGCAAGTGGTAGCGCCGATCCTGGTCTATCACCACATCGGCAATGCCGGGCTGAAAGGGAATCGCTTCAACGTGGAGGCAGAACGTTTTGAGCTCCAGCTGGCGCTCCTGCAACAGCTGGGCTATCAAAGCCTGACCGTCAGTCAGCTGGCCGCCGCCTTACGCGGTGAATCCTCGCTGCCTCCCCGCCCGATCGCCCTCACCTTTGACGACGCCTGGGCCAATCAGTACACCACCGCTTTCCCGCTGTTGCAAAAATATGGTATGACGGCCACCTTCTACGTCCCCAGCCGTTACCCCGGTGCGAAATCCACGCTCAGCTGGGACCAGCTGCGCGAAATGAACCAGGTCGGTATGGAAATTGGCTCGCACACGCGCACACACCGCTGGGAACCGGCCGCCTGGGGGCAGGTAGCGCTCTCCAAAAGTGAGCTGGAAGCCCAGCTGGGCATCTCGGTCACCACCTTCTCCTATCCCTACGGCCTCGTGAAATATGCCGATTTGGTGCAGAAGGCCGGCTACACCTCCGCCGTCGCCGTCAGCGGCACAGCCATCCAGAACCCGGCGCAACCATGGGCCCTGCGGCGCATTGAGATCAGCGGACGTGATACCCTGGCGACCTTCATCCGTCGTCTGCCCTGGCGGGGACAAGGCACCAGCCTGTGCCCGGTCCCCCCCGACACCTCACCACCCAAAGAATGACCTGCCAAGTCTCTCATTTAATAAACTTCGCTGCGCACTCAGCGGTAAGAGCCTTGGGGCAGTGGAGTTATTTTTACCAGCAGGGGGTAGTGTGATTCCCGAAGAGCTCCATCTCCGCAATTTCCTCTCCCACCGCGCGACCGACCTGGATCTGCGCGGCATCCACCTGGCCGCGCTCGTCGGCGAGAACGGCGCGGGCAAATCTTCATTGCTGGACGCCATCACCTGGGCAGTCTGGGGCCGCTCGCGCACGGCTTACGGCTTAGAGGAAAATCTCATCTATCATGGCGAGTCGGCCGTGGAGGTGGAATTCACGTTCCGGATGCCCTACCAGGGTGGCGACGAGCGCCGTTTCCGCATCCTCCGCCGCCGTGAAGTCCATGGCCGCCGTTCTGCCAACAGCCTGCTGGATTTCCAGGTGCAGGGCGAGCAGAACTGGCGCACACTCAACGCCGATTCCATCCGCGACACGCAGGCCCGTATCATCCGGCAACTGGGGTTGGATTACGATACCTTCATCAATTCCGCGTATCTGCGCCAGGGTCACGCTGACGAGTTCACCGTTCAGACGCCGGCCAACCGCAAGCGCGTGCTCAGCCTCATCTTAGGGCTGGAGCGCTGGGCGGATTACAGCGAGCAGGTGAAAAAGCGGCTTGCCGAAGTCCAGGGACAGGCCAAAGAGCTGGAGCGTCGTCTGGCCGATACCGAGGCGGAGCTCGCCCGGCGGCCGGAGCACGAAGCAGCGCTGGCCCAGGCCGAGGCCGCCGCTCAGGAGGTCGCGGCGCGGCTGCAGGCGGTCCAGCAAGAGGCCGAAGCGCTGGCGCGCCTCCAGGAGCAGGCCGCCGCGCTCCAACGGCAATTAGCGGACCTGGAACGGCGGCTCAAGCAGGAAGAGGAGCGACAGAACGCCCTGCAAGGAGAAATGTCCAGCCACCAGCGGCGGCTGGCGGATTACCAGGAGCGGATCGCCCAGGCGGAAGCCATTGAGGGCCGTTATCGCACTTATCAGGCGACGCTCGCCGAAGAGCGCGCCTGGGGGGAGCGGCTAAGCCAGGCGGCCCGACTGCAAACCGCCAAAGCCGAGGCCGAACGTGCCATCGCCCAGGCGGCCGAGGCACTTGCACGCCAGGCGCAGACCATAGAACGCGAAGAGAGCCGTTTTGAGCGGCTCATCGCCGACCAACGCGCCCGGCTGGATAAAGCCCTCGGCGACCTCCGGGGCCAGCTGCGGGCTCAGGAGGAGCGCCTGGCCGGCGCAACGCTCGCGGCCGAGCTGGCCGAAGCTCAAGCGCGGCTGGCAGCCCTGGAACGGCTGGCCGAGGAACTGGAACAGACGCGCACCATCGTCCACGAAGCCGAAGTGGAAAACAGCCGCCTGACCGAGCGTAACCGCCAGCTAAAAGCCCGGATGAACGAAACTAAGGCCAACCTGGACACACTGGCGGAAGCCGGAGCGGTCTGCCCGCTTTGCCGCCAGCCGCTTACCGAGGAGCACCGCGTGCGCCTGCTGGCCGAACTCCAGGCAGAGGGAACGGCCATGGGCGACGAGTTCCGGGCCAACCTCGCCCGCAGCCAGGTGCTGGCCGAACAAAAAACCACGCTCCAGGGCCAGCTGCGCGAGTGGGAACGCGCGCTCCAGGAGCGGCCACGCCGCGAACAGGCAGTCGCGCGGTTACATCAGCAAGTGGAACAGGGCGAGGCGGCTCGCCAACGCGCAGAGCAACTCCGCGCCCAGGCCGGTGAATTGCAGGCCCAGCTGGACCACGAGGCCTACGCCGCCGCTGAGCGGGAAACGCTGGCCCGGCTCCGGGCTGAGCGCGCCGCGCTCCAGGCCCGGCTGGAAGAAAACGATTACGCAGCCGAGGAACGCGCTGCGCTCGCCGCTGTCCTGGCTGACCTGAGCGCACTCGGTTACGACGCCGCCGCGCACGAGCAGGTGAAAGCCCAGATGCGCGCACTGGCCCCGGCCGAAGAGGAGTACCGCGAGCTGGAAAAGGCCCGCGTCGGTATCCAGGGCGAAGAAGAGGCACTGAAGCGACTGACGCAGGAACTTGCCGCCCAGACCGCTCGCCGGGCCGAAATAGAGACCGCGCACGCGGCCCAGACCGCCGCCCTGGAAGCACTCCGGCCCCAACTGGCCCAGGCTCCCCGCATTAAACAGGCCCTGGACGAAGCGCGCCAGGCCGAGGCGAACGCCCGGCAGCGCGTCGGCGCGGCCCGCCAGAACCTGGCCGCCCTCCAGACGCTGGAAACGCGCTTAGGGGAGCTCCGCCACAGCCGGGACTCTTTGAACCGGCGCAGCGCCATTCTCACTGAGCTGCGCGACGCCTTCGGCGTCAACGGAGTCCCGGCGATGATCATTGACCACACCCTGCCGGCGTTAGAGCGCGAGGCCAATCGTATCCTGGAGCAGCTGACCGGCGGGCGAATGCACATCCGCTTTGAGACTCAGCGAGAGACCAAAACCGGCGGCCTGCACGAGACCTTAGACATCATCGTCAGCGATGAGAAAGGGACACGGCCCTACGAGAATTTCTCCGGCGGGGAACAGTTCCGGGCGAATTTCGCCATCCGGGTCGCCCTTTCGCGCCTGCTGGCGCAGCGCTCGGGCGTCCGGCTACGGTCGCTCTTTGTGGATGAGGGCTTCGGTGCCCTGGATGCCGAGGGCCGGCGTCGCCTGGTAGAGGCAATTAAAGCCGTACAAGATGAGTTTGACCTGATCCTGGTCATTACCCACATTGAAGAAATGCAGGATGCCTTCCCCAGCCGCATCCAGGTGACCAAAACAGAGGCCGGCTCGCAGGTAGAGCTGCTCTAAACAGCCGATAGACGTTTCACGTTTCACGTTTCACGTTTCACGCTTCACGTTTCACGTTTCACGCTTCACGTTTGACGATCACTCCTGCTCCACCACAATAATCCAGCCGCCCTCCATCCGGATTTTGCCCTGCTGGCGCAGGCGGACCAGCGCCCGGTTGATGCTTTCCCGGCTGGTGCCGACCAGCGTCGCCAGCTCTTGCTGGGTCATCGGGACCATGATTTGCAGGCCGTCGGAGACAGGGCGCCCGGCCCAGTGGGCCAGCTTCTCCAGGTGATGCATCAGCCGCTCCGGCACCGGCAGCAATGCCAGATCGCCCGCCTCGGCAGTTGCGTGGCGCAGGCGCGCGCTCAGCGTGGCTAACAGTTTGAGCGCCAGGTCGGGGCTTTTCTGGAGGCAGTGGATCAAAGATTCGCGGTTCAACTCCAGCGTCCAGGTCTCCTCCAGCGCCTCCACGTTGGCCGAGCGGGGCAGGTCCTCAAAGATCGCCATTTCCCCCACGATCTCGCCCGGCCCTAAAATCCGCACCGAGAGCTCACGGCCATCTTCACCGATGACAAAGACCCGAACTCTTCCCCGTTGGATGACATGACAGGTCACACCCGACGCACCCTGGCGCATGATCGTCTCGCCGGGTTTAAAGTGACAGCGGGTCGCCTCCCCTACCAGACAGCGCAGAGTTGCCTCGTTGAGGTTGTGAAAGAGGGCCAACGATTGCAGCGCTTTCCAGTCATCCATCGGTCTGTTCCACCGATTATTATTGTAACCGACCTTCACAGTACCGTCAATGCGTGGTCTCGTTTGCAAACTCTCCATGGCACACCTCCGCACACTTCGGCAGACTTTACAGCATCCGCAGGAACAATCCTACCACCACCGCCAGCGCGACCCCCAGCAACGTCTCCAGCCAGCTGCCAGTGGGACGGACCAGGAGCGCAACCCCCTCCTCACGCACCTGGATGGAGGCCAGGCGGCGCGGCAGCAATACCACCGGAATCAAGAACGGTTGTCCCAGGACCACGCTGGTGGCGATGACCACCCGCTCTGCCATCGGGCCATACTTCTCACCCAGCCCAAGCCGGGGCGCAGCTTCCGGTCCCCAAATGCCGCGCACGACGAAGCGCAGGAGCACCCAGGCCGGCTGCGCCAGTAACAGGTACCCGGCTACGTAGAGGATGACCTCGCGATTCAGCGGCAGCCCGAGCGCGGTCAACCCGGCCTGCCAGGGGTCACCGCCCGCGGCCACGGCCAGCCCGATCACACCCAGATGCGCAACCTGGTCCAACAGATACCAGACCATCTCCCAGCTCGTGCGTTTGGGATGGAGCAACCGCGCGCGCACCACGTCAATGGCCGTGTGCGTTGCCCCGATCAAGAGGGCGTAGGGCCACCAGGTCGGCTCAGCCAGCAGCGCCAGGAGCAGCGTGACCGCGGTGACAATCCCGCCGTGGGCCACCACGCCCCACAGCGAGCGCATCTTCAAGCGAGCCAGGCCATCCCATTGAAACACGTAATCTCCCAACAAATGCGCCAGCAGCATCAGGTAGACCATGTGACACCTCCTCGCGTTGATCAGGAATGTCGTTAGCTGGATGATTTCCTTAACTTCTGATCTCAGTATACCCGCTCAGTTAGTCTCTAACAATGACGTACATCACACCAGCTGTCTCTCCGGTCCTGGGCACTGGGGCGCACACGGGGGGGGGCGGGATAAAATTTAAGGGGATCTTGCGCCCGGCTCTGCCGCGCACAAAATCCCCTCTTGCTCATTTACCTTCTTCCATGAGACATAAGACATGAAACATGAGACATGAAAGCCGGTTTTGACCGCTAAGGCGTAGAGTCGCGCAGGATGGCCCCGCCTGCCAGAGCTAATTTCGGATTTGGGATTTCAGATTTCGGATTTGCCTACACAACTCGCGACCTCTGTAAATCCGGCTTTCATGGAAGGACGGGCGCTCTCTCACCGCCATTCCGCCATTTGCCATTCGCTATTCGCTATTTGCTATTCGCCATTCGCTATTTGCTATTCGCCATTCGCTATTTGCTATTCGCCATTCGCTATTATTCCACCGTCACGCTCTTAGCCAGGTTGCGCGGCTGATCCACATCCGCGCCGCGCCGGACGGCCATGGCGTAGGCCAGCCACTGCAACGGGATGGTGTTGACAATGGGCGCCAGCAACGGCGGGGCGGCGGGGACTTCCAGCAGATAATCGGCCTTGCGGCGGGCTACCTCGTCCCCTTCCTGCACTAATGCGATGACCGTCCCGCCGCGCGCTTTCACCTGCTCCATCTGGCTGAGCATCTTGTCGTAGACGCCATCGCGCGGGGCCAGCGTGACCACCGGCATCCGCTCATCAATCAGCGCAATAGGGCCATGCTTCATCTCACCGGCCGGATAGCCCTCCGCGTGGATGTAGGAAATCTCTTTGAGCTTGAGCGCCCCTTCCAGCGCGATCGGGTAATTGATCCCACGCCCCAGGTAGAGAAAATGCTCGCGTTTGTGGAAGAGCTCGGCCAGCCCATGGACCTCGGGCCGCTCCACGGCCACCTGTCCTACCAGCTCCGGCAGCCGGGCCAGGTCATCCACCGCGCGCCGCAACGCCGTCCCGGTCAAGACCCCCCGTTGCTGTCCCAGGTAGACGGCCAGCAGGTAAAGATCCACCAGACTGGCCGTGAACGCTTTGGTTGAGGCCACGCCGATCTCCGGCCCGGCCTGCATGAGGATATAGCCATCGGCCAGCCGTTGGGCCTGGCTGCCCAATACGTTGACGATAGACCAGAGCCGTGTGCCCTTGGCGCGCCCTTCTTCCATCGCGGCTAAGGTGTCCACCGTCTCGCCCGATTGAGTGATGGCAAGCACAGCCGTCTGCGGCCCCAACAGCGGGTCGCGGTAACGGAACTCGGAGCCGTAATCCACTTCCACGGGCAGGCGCGCCAGCGTCTCCAGCATGAATTTGCCCACCAGCCCGGCATGATACGAGGTGCCGCACGCCACGATGACCAGCTTGTGCAACGCCGCCGCTTCACCTTCCGTCAAGGATAGTGTCTCCAGCTCCAGCCGGCCCCGGTGGAAATCGGCGCGGCCGCGAATGGTATCGGTGATGGCGCGGGGCTGCTCGGCGATCTCTTTCTGCATGAAATGGCGGTAGGGGCCCTTTTCCGCCGCCACCGGGTCCCAGGGGATAGTATGGACCGTGACCGGGAGCGGCTGCCCGGCCAGCGAGAAGAGCTGCGCGCCGGCCGCGGTGATCAGCCCCACTTGCCGGCTCTCCAGAAAGACCACCCGCCGCGTATGCTCCAGGATCGCCGGCAGGTCAGAGGAGACCAGCGTTTCCCCCTCGCCCAGGCCGATGACAATGCCGCCCGCGTTGCCCAGGCGCGCCACCACCAACCGGTCTGGCTCCTGCGCGCAGAGGAAGACAAACGCGCCCGCGCCTTGCAGCTGCGGCAGCGCCCGTTGTACCGCCGTGAGCAGATCGGCGCCGCCGGCCAGGTACCCCTCCACCAGATGCGCCACGACCTCGGTATCGGTCTGCGAGGCGAAGACCACCCCCTCGGCTTCCATTTCACGCCGGAGTTGGGCGAAATTCTCCACGATGCCGTTGTGGACCACTGCGACGCGCCCGTTCATGCCCAAATGCGGATGGGCATTCTGCTCGGTGACGCCGCCGTGAGTAGCCCAGCGGGTATGGCCCATCCCAACGGTGCCAGGCAGGGGTGTTTCCATCAGCCGTTCCGCCAGATTGTGCAGCTTGCCCACCGCCCGGCGGATTTCAATGGTGTTGCCTGAGAGCACAGCGATGCCTGCCGAATCGTAGCCGCGATATTCCAGCCGCCTGAGTCCCTCTAAAATCACCGGCGCGGCCGGCCGCCCCCCCACGTAACCCACAATGCCACACATGGAAAGACCTCCCTTGAAAATAGAAACCAGTTAAGGAGTGAGCAGAGAGCAGCAGGTAGAAGCTCCTGTTTCCTGCTCACCGCTCACTGCTCACATTTTCATCCCCCCGCGGTGAACGCCAGTTCTGTTGTTCGTAGTGAGGCGCTTCAGCGCCGTCTTTGCCGCGCTAAAGCGCGTCACTACCAACGCACTGAAACGCTGAGACGCTGAGACGCTAACTTGAGCGCCTCTGAGCCGCGCTAAAGCGCGTTCCTACGAACCTATTCTTTCACCAACACCGTACCCACCTCCACCGCGTCAGCGCCTGCCGGTGTGAGTAGCCGGGCGCCGTCGGGCGCGTAGAGTCCCGCCCGCAAATGATAGAGCCCTGGCGCGGCGTCGGGGGGCAGCGTCAGCGTCCGCTCGTCCAGCACGAACTCGCCGGGCAGCCAGCCGGTGGTCGGACGGCTCCAGGCTGCCGGTTCGCCATCCGATTGGGCCACCAGCGCGCCATCGGGAGCCAACAGGTGCACAAAGACGCGATAGCTCACCGGCGTCTCGGCCTCGCTGCGCCAGACCAGCGTAAGGGTGAAGGGCGCGCCCGGCTGCACAACCGGCGGTTCCGGCGTGAGCTGCACGCCCCACAGGGTCGCCACAGCGCCCAGCGGCATGGCCAGTTGTTCGGCCACCGGGGGCGCCGTCCACAACCGTGCTGGGGCTTGCACCGGCAACGCGCCGAGAGCAACCGCCGGCCCCAGAGCGCGGCAATCCTCCCCCTCTACGGCGCAGAGGGTGAGCAGCAGCCGGTAGTCCCCGCTGGCCAGCCCGGCCGGCAGCCGCACCTGGTGCTGCGCGCGCCAGAGCTCGCCGGCCTGCCACTGCCCGGTGGGGAAATCGGCGCGCACCGGCGGGAGCTCCCAGGCTGCCGCCATCTCGCCCGCTGCATCCACCAGCCGGAGTTGAACCCGGACATGGCCGGGCGGGGATGCCAATACCTGCCAGTGCCAGAGTAACCGCAGTGCATCCCCCGGACGGAGCGTGGCCGGCAGCGGATCAGCCCTGATCAGACGCAAGGCCCCCCAGACCGGGCCGGTTTCCGTCCCCCCAACTTCCGCCGGGGTTGCCGGGACGCGCGGGGCGGTGAGTGTCACCTGACCCAGCGTCAGCGCCGGTCCCAGGGCGCGCCCCTCCGCGTCGCAGACCGTTAACGGCGCCAGCGTGGTTTTGTCAAAGACCGTTAACGTTATCGTGTAAAGGCCCGGCGGGGTACCGGGGAAGGGCTGCACGTCAAATTCGGTCGTGACGTAGCCATCAGGCCGCCATTCAGAGGTGGGCGGCGGGAAGCGATACCAGGTCGGCGAGTAGGGATAGCCGCTCCAGACCTCCCCCGCCGCGTCGGTCAGATCGGGGCGGAACCAGACGTTGGGGCCGCCGGGGACTGTATCCTGCCAGTAGAGCTTGAGCGGGAGTGGTTGATCGGCGGGCAAAGTGGTGGGGAGCGTCTCAAGCCCCAACAGCCGGAGCTGCCCGGCATAGGTCATGGATAGCGGCACGGGCACGCCGGCCAGGCCGTGCGCTCCCAACCGGTGATAGCGCAACGGCGATTCCACCCGCGCTACGATCCCTTCGCGCAGTGTGAGTGCCAGCAGCGGCAGCAGCACCACGCCCCACCCCAGGCGCTCCGGGGGTCCGGCCATCCGCACCGTCACGCGCGGCCCCCAGCGCCACAATCCCAAGAGGCCCAGCAACGCCAGCAGCGAGAGTCCATCGGCAGCCAGGCGCAGCGGCGTTTCGCCAAAGCGGACTTCTACCCGGTGGCGGCCCGCCGGGACAGGGACGGCGATCAGGCCCGCCGCATCCGGTGTCCACGCCACCGGTTGACCATCTACCCAGGCGCGCCAGCCGGCAAAGGCCAGCCGGTTCACGGTCAGCGTGAGCGGGGTGGACGTTTCCAGCCAGGCCGCTCCGCTGAGGGGGCCTGTTGCTACGTCGCTGAGTGTCGGCCCCGGCGCGAAAAAGTCGCCGGCGGGCGCGGCGGGCAATTGGTCCACCGTGCGGGGCAGGTATTCGCCGGCGGAGGTGGTACCGATCAAACCGGTCATGGCTTCAAAGGTTTGCATGTCGGCCAGGGTGGGTTGTTCGTAGCCGAAGCAATAGCGGGCGTCCAGCCAGAAGCCGGCGGCCAGCAGCAGCGTCATGACTGCGATTCCACCGGCCAGCCGGCGACTGCCCCCACGCGGGAAGAGCTCCACCGTTGCCCCGACCAGGAGCGCCAGGCAGAGCGCCGCCGGTCCTAACATCCGCCAGGGAAACTCCACCAGCTGGAGCAGCGAAAACCGCTGCCAGAGCGGATGCGCCGCCGCCGTCATCAAAAAACTGTAGCCGAGCAGCGCCGCGCCAAAGCAAGCTACCTGCCGCCGCCGGGAGCCGTCAAACATCAGCAGGCCGGCCAAACCGGGCAGGCCCAACAGCACGGGAATCAACCCCAACGTGCGCGGCGGCGCCGGGTTGATCCAATCCGGCTGGATGGCCTGCCAGCCCGCGATCAGTTCCCGCAAGGGAAGATAGTGATTCCAATAGGCGAAAGGCGGCCCGAAATGTAGCCGCTCAATGTGGACTGCCGTCCGCTCCACAAAGGCGGGCAACCAGAAGAAAGCCGCCAGTCCCAGGCCGAACGCCAGGGCCGTTGCGCCCCGCACCCCCGCGCCCAGGCTGCGCCGCCATCCGCCCCCCACGGCGAGAGCTTCTACCAGCAGATAAAGCCCGATCAACGGGCTGGCGATGACCGTGAAGATGTTGTGGGTGAGCAGCACGGCGGCATAAGCCAGGGCTGCCCCGACCAGCCAGCCGCGCCCGCCCTGCCGCACTGCCCGTCCCACCAGCCAGAGCGTCAGCGGTAACAGGGGGGCAGCGACCGCCTCGGCCAGATTGCCCCGAAAGAGCGCATCATAGGCCAGGTAGGGCGCAACCATGTAGGCCACAGCTGCCACCAGTGAAGCCCACGCGCCGAAGTGGTCGCGGGCCAGCCGGTAGGTTGCCAGCCCGGCGGCCCAGAAGGTGAGCGCCAGGGTGAACCGCAGCCCCAGATTCAGCCCCAGGCCGAGCCGGCTGAGCAGGAGCGCGAGGTAGTAGGGCAGCGGCGGGACAAAATTGAAGATGGGATAGCCGTAACCGCGCGCCATATCCGGCGCCCAGCGGCTGTAGAGGATGCCCTGACGCACTAAGGCATCCAGTTGGGTCAGCCGGAACAAATGGAACCCCACATCATCAGAGCAGGGCAGCCCTGGCCCAAGCGGTGCTTGAGCCGCCACTGCGCCGAGCGCCATGATGACCAGCAGGGGCAAGCTGCGTGAAAGACGAAGCGTGAAACGTGAAGCGTGAAGCGTGAAACGTGAAAGGTGAAGGGGGGCGCTCACTCACTGACCTCCACCCGCCGCCCGGTAGCGGTGGCGACGGCTGCCACGGTATGGTCGTCTAAGGCGCGCCCCTCCGGGCCACGAAACATGGCCGCCGGCAGCACGATCACGTCGCCGGGGGCGCGTTCTGCCAGCGCTGCCAGCACATCCTGCACTGTGAGCAGGCCGGCTACCGTCACCGTCTCCCCCAGGAAGCGGTTGGGGACGGGCACGACCTCCACGGCCAGGCCGGTGGCAGTGGACAGAGCGGCCGCACGCTCCGCCAGCACCGGCGCGAAGAGTGTGCCGGTCACCCAGGTCTGCCGGGGACCGCCGAACGCGGCCAACCGGGCTTGCATTCTGGGCCACTCTGCCAGGAAGGAAGCCACCATGCCGACGCCGTTTTCAATCACGGCCGGGAGCGCGCCATCGTAAGCTGCCAGCGAGGGCAGGGGAACGCCCGCGCGCAGATACCACTCGTCGGAGGGATAGACAAAGCCCACACCCAGCTCGCGCCGCAGCCGCGCCTGCCAGGCCAGCACCTGCTCCAACACCGCCCCGGCCTCTGTCTCCGTGTAGGGCCGCAGGCCGGCAACCCGAGCCCGGGCTCCGGTCTGCGCGGTCTGGGGTCCGTGGTCCGTAGTCCCCTCTCCATGCAGCCCCCACCGCGTCAACCCCACCGGCACCACCGAAAGCGAGCGAACGCCGGGGTAGAGCGCGGCCAGATCGGCGATGGTGCGTTCCAGGTGCGGGCCGTCGTTGCGCCCCGGCACGAGCACCGCCTGCGTGTGGACCTCCACCCGCAGCGCCAGCAGGCGGCGCAGCTGCTCTAAGATCGCGCCGGCGCGGGGATTGCGCAGCAGCGCCACGCGCACCTCCGGCTCTGTGGCGTGGACCGAGACGTAGAGCGGGCTGAGGTACTGCTCGCCGATCCGCTGCCAATCGGCCTCGCTCAGATTGGTGAGCGTGATGAAGTTACCGTGCAAGAACGAGAGCCGGTAGTCGTCATCCTTGAGATAGAGCGAGCGCCGCAGGCCCGGCGGCATCTGCGCCACAAAGCAGAAGTCGCACCCGTTGCGGCAGACGCGCGGCGGGCCGTCAAAGAGCGGCTCGGCGAATTCCAGCCCCAGCGGTTGGCCGTATCGCCGCCGGGCGCGCAAAGTCAACGGCGTGCCATCGCGCTCCACCAGAAACTCCAGGTCGGCTGCGTCGGCGTAGACCTGCACATCAATCACGTCGCGGAGCGGCTGCCCGTTGAGCGCCAGCAGACGGTCGCCGGCGCGCAGCCCGGCGCGCGCGGCGGTGCTCCGTGGAGCGACAGAGACAATCGTCGCAGGATAGTGAGCCATCAGCAGACCGCTATTCCCCCACCAATCCCAGGCTAATCCGTCCCCGCTGGAGGTCTACCTCCACCACCTCCACCTCCACGATGTCGCCGACGGCGACCTTCTCGTGGGGTGAGCGGACGTAGCCACTCCCCATCCGGCTGATGTGGATGAGGCCGTCGCGCTTGACGCCGATGTCCACGAACGCGCCGAAATCCACGACGTTGCGGACGGTGCCGCGCAGTCGCATCCCCGGCTTGAGGTCCTCCAGGCTCAACACGTCGCTGCGCAGGATGGGGCCGGGCAGGTCATCACGGGGATCGCGCCCCGGCCGGGCTAAGGCATCCAGGATATCCTCTAACGTCGGGCGGCCCGTGCCGAGCTCCGCCGCGAGGGCGTCCAGGTCCGCCGTGCGGCGCAGATCGGCCAGCTGCCGCGCCAAGTCCCGCGTGCCGAGCGGCAAGCCCAGGCGCGCCAGCAACGCGCGCGCTACAGCGTAGCTCTCCGGGTGAATAGGGGTGGCATCCAGGGGCTCGGCCCCGCCGGAGATGCGCAAAAAGCCCGCCGCTTGCTGGAAAGTTTTCGGTCCCAGGCCGGGCACTTTCCGCAGCGCTTCGCGGGTCGGGAAGGGACCGTTGGCGTCACGGTGAGCTACAATTGCCTGCGCCAGCTTCGGGCCGATGCCCGAAACGTATTGGAGCAGCGCCGGTGAAGCGGTGTTCAGGTCCACGCCCACATGGTTGACCGCCGACTCCACCACCGTATCCAGCGCCGCCCCCAGCGCCTTCTGGTCCACATCGTGCTGGTAAAGGCCGACGCCGATGGATTTGGGATCAATCTTGACCAGCTCCGCCAGCGGGTCTTGCAGGCGGCGGGCAATGGAGACCGCGCCCCGCAGCGAGACATCCAGCTCGGGCAACTCCTGCCGGGCCAGCGGCGAGGCCGAGTAGACCGAGGCGCCGGCCTCATTCACAATGGCGTACTTGACCGGTAACCCGGCCCCGATGGTCTCCGCTACCAGCGCCTCCGTCTCGCGGCCCGCCGTGCCGTTGCCGATGGCGATGACAGTCACGCGGTGCTGTTGCACCAACCGGCGAAGTTTGGCCTGCGCTTCCTCCTTGTGGCGGTCGGGATAGATCACATCGGTCGCCAGCACCTTGCCGGTGGGGTCCACAATGGCGATTTTGCAGCCGGTGCGGATGCCGGGATCAATCCCCAAGACCGTCTGCCCGCGCAGCGGTGGCTGGAGCAGCAACGCCTTGAGATTGGTGGCGAAGACGCCGATGGCATGTGCGTCGGCGGTCTCGGTGAGGGCGGCGCGCAGCTCGCGCTCCACGGCAGGGAAAAGCAGGCGCGAGTAACCGTCCTCGCGCGCAGCGACCAGCTCTCCGGCCAGCGGACTGCCAACCAGCGCCAGGAAGCGCCGCGCCACCAGCCCCAGGGCCTCGGCTTCCGGCACCTCCAGGCTCAAACGGAACACCTCCGCGCGCTCGCCCCGGTTCAAGGCGAGCGTCTGGTGCGGGCGCAGCCCGTGTACCGGGCCGGCAAAGGTATAGTAGAACTGGTAGACGCCTTCCGCATCTTTGCCGGCATCGGCCCCGGTCACTTGCAGCTGACCGCGTCGCTGGGCCAGGTCGCGCAGCTGCGCGCGCACCTCCGGGTCATCGGCGACGAGCTCGGCCACGATGTCGCGCGCGCCGGCGTAAGCCTCCTCCACCGTCGGCACCGCCTCGCCCAGGAAGGGAGCGGCCAGCGCCGCCCAGTCGCCCTCCTCCGGTTGCGCTAAGATCAGCTGCGCTAACGGTTCCAGCCCCTTTTCTTTGGCGATGGTGGCGCGAGTGCGGCGCTTGGGCTTGTAAGGGCGGTAGAGGTCCTCCAGCCGTTGGAGGGTATCGGCAGCAGAAACTTCAGCGTGCAATTCGTCGGTGAGCACGCCCTGTTCCTCCAGCGAGCGGAGCACAGTGGCGCGGCGCTCCTCCAGATTGCGGCGGTAATTGAGCCGCTCGGCGATCTGGCGCAGCTGCTCTTCATCCAGCAGGCCGGTGACCTCTTTGCGGTAACGGGCGATGAAGGGAATCGTGTTGCCGTCGTCCAGCAGCGTCACCGCGGCCTGCACACGCGGCAGCGCCAGCCCCAGGTCGGCGGCGACGGCAGCCATAAGGGCAGTAGCTTCTTCCATGGTCTATGATGGTTCCTCTAAAAGTAATCGGTAGCCGTCCACGAATCCATCCAAATCCACGCGACTCCACCGATGCCCATTCGTGGATTCTGTTTGATTCGTGCATGGCTCCCCAGCCAGGAGATTGTAACGCAGAGGGGGCAAAGCGCAAGGCAGAAACGGTTGAATCTACGCCGGGCTGTGATAAGATAGACCACAGACCACGGACGACGGACCACGGCTTGACCAGGAGTGAGGTTGGATGATCTATCTGGGGGCGGGTCGCCCGCCGTGGTGAGAAGGAGCGCCCAGAACCGAGATCGCTTTAGCGCCAATCTGAGTAGTCGGTGGTCTGTCTCTGGGGTCTCCCATGAAAGCCGGATTGACAGGGTCGCAGAGTTGTGTAGGCAAATCCGAAATCTGAAATCCCAAATCCGACATTAGCTCCGGCAGGCGGCAGGCTTTCATGGATACGCATGATGGCAGGCGGGGCCATCCTGCGCGACTCTTCAACCTTTCCCGTGGAGGTATGCTATGGCCTGGCAAAACCAGTTAAAGGGAGATAGCCTCTCCTGGTTGCTATCGGCGGGAGGGCCAGGGGTGCGCTACCTGGCGTTGCGCGACCTGCTGGACGTCCCGGCGGACGATCCAGAACTGCACGCAGCCCGCCAGCTGGCCTACCGTGCCGGCCCCATAGCAACCGTCCTGGAGGCCATGGACGAGACCGGTTATTGGGTCGCGCCGGGGCCAGGATACAATCCCAAATATCGCGCCACCGTCTGGTCCATTATCCTGCTGGCCCAACTGGGGGCGGCCGCCGCTCAGGATGCACGCATCGCGCGGGCGTGCGCCTATCTCCTGGACCATGCCCTGGCACCGGGAGGCCAGTTCACGACCAACGGCGCGCCTTCAGGCACCGCCGACTGTCTCCACGGAAACCTGTGCTGGGCTCTGGTCACCTTAGGCTACGAGGACCCCCGGTTGGCCACCGCTTTTGAGTGGATGGCGCGCAGTGTGACCGGAGAGGGGATCGCGCCGATGGCGGACCGGCAGGCGGCGGTGCGTTATTATGCCGGGAAATGTGGCCCCTTGTTCGCGTGCGGCGCCAACAACAAGCTGCCCTGCGCCTGGGGTGCGGTCAAGGTGATGCTGGCTTTCAGCGTCTGGCCGCTGGAGCGCCGCACGCCGCTCATAGAGCGGGCCATCCAGCAGGGCGCCGAGTTCTTGCTGGCCCCCGACCCGGCAACGGCAGCTTATCCCAACGGCTACGCGGCCAAACCCAGCGGGAACTGGTGGAAGTTCGGCTTCCCGGTCTTTTACGTCACCGATTTGCTCCAAAATGTGGCCGCACTGGTTGCCCTGGGCTACGGCAGCGATCCCCGGCTGAGCCAGGCGCTCACCCTCATCCGCGCCAAACAGGACGCCGAGGGCCGCTGGCCCCTGGAGTATGATTACACCGGCAAGACCTGGGGCGACTTCGGCGCGCCGCGCCAGCCCAACCCCTGGGTCACGCTGCGCGCCCTGCGCGTGCTGAAAGCGGCAGGTTGAGGTCCCATGACTTTTCCGCTGCTGACCACCAAGCTCTACCTCCCGCCGCCACGGGCGGATCGGGTACCACGCGGCCGCCTGCTCGCCCGGCTGGAGGAGGGACTGCGCCTGGACCGCCGGCTGACGCTGATCTCTGCGCCGGCCGGCTACGGCAAGACGACCCTGCTGAGCGAGTGGCTCTACAGCAGAGCGGCCGAGGTGGCCTGGCTTTCCCTGGACGAAAGTGATAACGATCCGATGCGCTTCTGGGCATATCTGCTGGCGGCGTTGCGCCTGCGCCCGGCCGGCGCAGAAGTGACGCCCCAACAGCTCTGGTCATCTCCCCAGTTACCCCCTCCGCAAACGCTGGCGACCCTGCTGCTCAATGAGCTGGCCGCGCGTCCTGAACGCCAGCTCCTGGTCCTGGATGATTACCAGACGCTGAACACTCCCGCCATCCACGAGGCCGTGGCCTACTTCGTTGAGCATCTGCCGCCGTCATTTCATCTGGTCATTGCCACCCGCGCCGACCCGCCCCTGCCGCTGGCCCGGCTCCGCGCCCGGGGCCAGCTCACCGAGCTGCGGGCGGCCGACTTGCGCTTCACATCGGCCGAGGCCGCAACGCTGCTCAATGAGATCATGGGGCTGGGACTGACGCCGGCCGACCTGGACGCGCTGGAGGCCCGCACCGAGGGCTGGATCGCCGGCCTGCAACTGGCAGCGCTCTCCCTGCGCGATCACCATGACCGGGCCGGTTTTATCGCGGCCTTTACCGGTAGCCACCGGTTCATCCTGGATTACCTGATGGAAGAGGTGTTGCGTCGCCAGCCGCCCGCTCTCCAGGAATTCCTGCTGCGCACCTCCATCCTGGAACGCCTTTCCGGGCCGCTCTGCGATGCCCTGGGAGATGCCAGCGATCCTCAGGCGGAGCTCTCCCAACCGGCAGCAGTCATTCTACCGCTGCTGGAGCAATCCAACCTGTTCGTGGTACCACTGGATGACCACCGGGAGTGGTATCGCTACCACCATCTTTTCGCCCACTTCCTCCAGGAGCGTCTGCGCCAGCTCCATCCCGAACAGATAGCAGCCTTACACCGGCGGGCGGCCGCCTGGTACGAGCAACAGGGCGCGCCGGTCCAGGCGGTGGATCACGCGCTCCAAGCCGCCGATTGGGAAGGAGCAGCGCGGCTGATCACGCCGTTGGCTGAATCGCTCCTGCTGCGCGGCGCGATCACCACCTTGTTGGGCTGGCTGGAAGCTTTACCGGCCAGCGTGATCCAGGCCCACCCCTGGCTGGCGCTCTATTACGCCAGTGCCCTCACGCTGGCCGGGCAAATGCAGCGGGTGGAGCCCTATCTCCAGCTGGCCGAACAGCGGCTCTCCGGGGATTCCCTGCCGGCCGAGCCGCGCGGCATGATCCAGGCCATTCGCGCTTACCAGGCCATGCTGCTGGGACAGATTGAAACGGCCCTGACGTTGGCGCAACAGGCCGCGGCGGCAACCCCGCCCGACCGGCCCTCACTGTTGCGCGACATCACCCACTGGTTGCTCAGCTTCGCTGCCTTTTTCACCGGGGAGATCACGGCAGTGGATGCCCAGCTGGAGCAGATGATCAGCCAATTGCCCACCGATAGCCTGCTGACGCTACTCTTAACAATCTATATGCATAGCTATTTGCATCAGCTGCATGGAGGGCTCCGCGCAGCTCAAAGCAGCCTGGAACGGGGGCTTTGGTTGACGCAGGCCCATGAGGACACCCCCTCACCAGTGGTCAGTGTGATTTACCAGGGACTGGCCAACCTGGCCCGTGAGCGCAACGAACTGGCCGCCGCCGAGAGCTGGCTGCAACGCTGCCTGGCGCTGGCCGAGCCCTGGGGCAACGCTGAAGTACTGGTGGATAGCTACATCGTCCTGGCACGCCTGCGGCTGGCGCAGCACAACCGGCCGGCCGCCCGGCTGGCTCTGGAACAGGCCGCAGCCCTGGAGCACCAGGGGCAGCTCTCGCCCTTGACCGTGCAGTATATCCGGCTATGGCAGATGCAGGTAGCTCTCCCCGAGGAGCTGGCAGCGGTTGAGCGGTGGGCCGCCAACCTCCAGGCCTGGCCGGATGCAGCCGGGCCACAAGGGCTGGCCTATGTTTATCCCCAGGTGCTGGAGCAGGCCGTGGTTGGACGGCTGCGGTTGGCCCAGGGCCGCTACACTGACGCCCTGGCGCTCTGGGCCGCGTTGATCCCACAAGTGGAAGCGGTGGAATGGTGGGGAGTGGTGATAGAACTGCTGGCCCTCCAGGCTATCACCTGGCAGGCCGCCGGTCACCCTGACCGGGCCTTAGATACCCTCCAACGGGCGTTGACCTTAGCGGAGCCGGAGGGCTTCGTCCGCACGTTCGTGGATCTCGGCGCGCCGCTGCAAGCGCTGTTAGAGCGCTATCTGGCCGCCGCCCCCGGCCGGGAACTGCCGGTGAGCCGCACCTACGTGATGCGGTTGCTGGCCGCGTTTGAGGACCAGCCGGCGGAGGTGAACGCGCCCGCCGGCCCCCCGGCGACAGACCGGGCACTTTTACCGGAACCGCTGAGTGAGCGCGAGCTGGAAGTGTTGCGTCTGGTCGCCGCCGGGCTATCCAACCAGGAGATTGCCGCCCGGCTGTTCGTCGCGCCCAGCACCGTCAAAACCCATCTCAACAACCTCTACCGCAAACTGAACGCCAGCGGTCGCCTCCCGGCCGTCACCCGCGCCCGCGACTTAGGGCTGCTCTGAGGATAATCGCTTATCAGCAAGCAGCGCAAACTAAAGTTTGCGTCTGCTGTTGATCAATTCTCCCCCATGAACTGGCATTCATGGGGGAATTCCCTGGCCTTTCCGCCTTCATTCCTCTGCTTTCCGCCCTCCCTTTAATCCACCCCCCGAATCCACCTCTCGGGGGATAGACGCTCCACCCCCTTTGGCGTTACACTACGGATAGAGGTTCAGGCTGACCGATCAGCAACAGGAGAGCGCCTTGAATCACCCGTTAGTCTGTCACATTCGTCTGCAGGGGACGTTGAATGCCCACTGGGCCGAGCGGTTTGCCGGACTGACGCTGGCGAACGTGGGCCGCGAGGCCATCCTGACCGGCCGGCTGCCGGACCAGGCGGCCTTGTATGGCTTGCTGAACCAGTTGCGCGATCTGGGTGTGACGTTACTGGTGGTCCACATAGAGAGGGATTATGAGAACAATCATCCATAAACGCCAGGGGACTCCCCTCCAGGCCGGGCCGGACGGCCAGGGACCGCTGGTGGGATTGCAACGGGTCGTCAAGACCTATCAGACCGCCGCCGGTCCCTTCACGGCACTCAAGGGGGTAGACTTGAGCGTGAACGCAGGCGAATTCGTCGCCATCGTCGGCAAATCGGGCAGCGGCAAATCCACGCTGATTAACATGATCACCGGCATTGACCGGCCCACGGCCGGCGCGGTGATCGTCAACGGCACACCGCTCCAGACACTCACCGAAGAACAGATCGCGGTCTGGCGGGGGCAGGCTATCGGCGTCATCTTCCAGTTCTTCCAGCTGCTCCCCACCCTGACCGCGGTGGAAAACATCCTGCTGGCGATGGATTACGGCCACCGCTTTCCACCATCGGACCGGCCAGCCCGGGCGCTGCACTTGCTGGAGCAGGTCGGCCTGGCCGATTGTGCCCACCGCCTGCCGGCCCAGCTCTCCGGCGGGCAACAACAGTGCGTCGCCATCGCCCGCGCTTTAGCCAACGATCCGCCGCTGCTCACCGCCGACGAGCCGACCGGCAACCTGGATTCCAAAACTGCGGCCACGATCCTGACACTCTTTGAAGCCCTGGTCGCCCAGGGCAAGACCATCTTGATGGTCACCCACGATGACGAACTGGCGCGGCGCGCCGGGCGGTGCGTGGTCATCGCCGACGGTGCCATCGTACAGGATCAGCACCATGGAGCGTGAAATGATGCAAGACCATAGCCCTGACACCACGCCGTTCATCCGCCTGCGCGGCGTTGTCAAGCATTATCAGGGGGCAGCCGGCGCAGTGGTGGCCCTCCGGGGAATTGACCTGGACGTGCAACGCGGCGAATTCCTGGTCGTGTTGGGCAAATCGGGCAGCGGCAAGACCACGCTGGTCAACCTGCTCACCGGCCTGGACCGGGTCACGGCCGGCGAAGTCTGGGTCGCGGCCACCCCCGTCCATCGCCTGAGCGCAGGGGCAGCCGCTCGCTGGCGGGGACAGACCATCGGTGTCGTCTTCCAGGCGTTTGAGCTGCTGCCCACGCTGACCCTGCTCCAAAACGTGATGCTGCCGATGGATTTCGCCCGACACGGCGCACCGGCCCGGCAGCGCGAGCGGGCGCTGGCACTGCTGGCCGAGCTGGAGCTCGCTGACCACGCGCACAAGCCGCCGTCGGCCATTTCCGGTGGCCAGCAACAGCGTGTCGCCATCGCCCGCGCCTTAGCCAACGATCCGCCCCTGGTGGTCGCCGACGAGCCGACCGGCAGCCTGGACTCGGCCACAGCCGCCACCGTGGTACAGATCTTCACCCGGCTGGTGGCCCAGGGCAAGACCGTCGTCCTGGTCACGCACGACCACGACGTCGCCCGCCAGGCAACGCGGGTTATCACACTCAGCGATGGAGAATTGACCGGTGGATAGACCATGGACGACAGACCACAGACCGCTCAGAAACTCGTGGTCTATCGTCTTTTACCTGCCATGGGAGAGCTCTAAGATGATAAGTGTTCGCTGGTACAAAGTCTGGAACGATTTAGGGGGTAACAAGACCCGCACGGCCCTGATCGTGCTGTCCATCGCCGTGGGACTTTTTGCCGTCGGGATGATCGTCAGCACGCGGGCCATCCTCGACACCGAGCTGCACCGCAGCTACGCCGCCATTCAGCCTTCCAGCGGCTCGCTGCGAACGCTCCAGCTCTTTGACGCGGACTTTGTCCAGGCGGTGCGAGCTCTGCCGGGGGTGGCCGCGGTGGAACCCCGGCGGGTCCTGGAGGTGCGGGCGCAGGTTGGCCCCGATACCTGGGTCAACCTGACCCTCTTTGCGGTAGCCGATTACGACGCCATGCAGGTCAACAAAATCCGCCCGCAGGCCGGTGCCTGGCCGCCGCCGGAACGAGCTTTGCTGGTGGAGCGGGCGGCGCTGGCGCTGCTCAACACCCAGATCGGCGAAAACCTGCTCATTGAGACCGCCGACGGCAAACAGCGCACCCTGCCGGTCGCCGGGACGGCACACGATCTGGCGCAGCTGCCCGCCCCCCTTGACGGCACGCCCTACGCTTACATTTCACTGGAGACGTTGAAATGGTTAGGAGAACCCTATGGGTTCAATGCGCTGGATATTGCGGCAGTTGACGCCACCAATCCCGCCGCCGCGCAGGCCGCCGTCAATGCCGTCAAAGACAAGGCCGAAAAGAACGGGCTAACCATCCCCCTGAGCCTGGCGCTGGAGCCGGGACAGTTACCGGTGGAGGATATTCTCCAGGCGGTCCTGCTGCTGATGGGAATCCTGGGGCTGCTGGCACTGTTTTTGAGCGCCTTTCTCATCATCAACACTGTTTCGGCGCTGTTGACGCAACAACGCCGGCAAATCGGCGTGATGAAAGCTCTCGGCGCACAGACCGGTCAGCTCTTGAGCATGTATCTGGTGATGGTGACCACCTATGGGGCGCTGGCGCTGCTGTTGGCGGTCCCTTTGAGCAGCGTGGGGGCGCGCGGCCTCAGTCGTTTCATCGCCGCCATGTTCAACTTTGACCTGAGCGAGGTTCACGTCACTCCGGTCGCCCTCGGGCTGCAACTGGCCGTGGGCTTGCTCACGCCGGCGCTGGCCTCGCTTTTCCCCTTCCTGGCAAACCTGCGCATCACGGCAGCAGCGGCAATGAGCAGCTACCAGGTGCCCCGGCACGGGGCTGGCGCGCAGCTGCTGGCCGGGGCGCGGCTCTGGTTCGCCCGTAACTGGCTGCGCCGCCCGCTCCTGCTGGCGGCCCGCAACACCTTCCGCAGCCGGGGACGCCTGGCCCTCACGCTCATCACGTTGACGCTGGGGAGTGCCATCTTCATCAGCGTCTTTAGCGTGCGGGCCTCGCTGTTCCGCACCCTGGACGATCTGATGCGCTGGTGGAATTTTGATACCCTGGTCGGGCTCAATTACCCCTACCGGGTGGAAAAGCTGCTCCAGACCGCCCAAACTGCGCCGGGAGTGGTGCAAAGCGACGTCTGGCTCCAACTGCCCACCCGCCGGGTCCGTCCCGATGGCAGCGAAAGCGAAGGCATTTTTATGTTCGCGCCACGGCTGGATTCAACCATAGAGGTGATGCCGGCGCTTGTCGCCGGCCGCTGGCTGCTGCCGGCGGATGAGAACGCCATTGTGGTCAGCGCTGTGCTGCTACAGGATGAGCCGGATTTGCAGCTGGGGAGCGATCTGGTGCTCAAGCTGGCCGGCCGTGAGCGGAGTTTCCACATCGTCGGGATCAGTCAGGGCGTAATTGCCCCCATGGTCTACACACCTTACTCCTATGTCTCCCGCCTGGTCGGTGAGGCGGACCGGGCCAACGCTGTGCTGGTAATCTTTGACCGGCGCGATCCGGCCAGCATCGCCGCCGCGACGGCGCGCCTGGAAGAGCACTTTGAGCACGCCGGGCTGCAGGTCAACGACACCCAGTTGACCACGGCCGAGCGCGCTGAGGCCGGGGCGGCCTTTGGTGTCATCATCGTCCTGTTGTTGATCATGGCCGTGCTGCTGGCCCTGGTCGGCGGGCTGGGCCTGATGGGCACCATGAGCATCAACGTGCTGGAACGGACCCGCGAGATCGGCATCCTGCGTGCCATCGGTGCCCCCCATCAAGGCGTGGCGCTGGTCTTTATCCTGGAGGGTCTGGTTATCGGTGGCCTCAGCTGGCTGGGTGGAGCGCTCCTGGCCTTCCCTTTAGGCCACTTGCTCAGCGACGCTGTCGGCCAGCCCCTCATGGGGACACCACTCACGTTCAGTTATGCGCCGGCCGGCGCCTGGCTCTGGCTGCTCAGCGTGCTGTTGCTCAGCGCCGTAGCGAGCTTCATCCCGGCCCGGAATGCGGCCCGCTTAACCGTGCGCGAGGTGCTGGCGTATGAGTAAGGGCGTCATGGCAAGCGGTCAGGAAGAGCGACCACGGACCACAGACAACAGCCTACAAGACAGACAAAGGTAGAAATTTCTGGCAGCCAGCAACTGGATACCGGTCCTTGCGAGAACGGCACCGGCCTCCAGCCTTAGCAGATTTGTGGTCCGTCATCGGCGGTCTCTTAAAAATCAGGGAGGTTGAGATGAAACTAAGTTTACGCACGTTGGGAGGGTTGATGGTCATGGGGCTGGCGCTGACAGCGTGCAGCCAGGGAACAGCGGCGCAGCCACCGGCCACGCCGGTGCAGGCGGCCGATGCCGGACTGGTGATCGCCGAGGCGACCCTGGAACCGGTGCAATGGATTGCGCTCCGCGCCACCACCGGGGGGCCGGTCGCCGCCGTCCTGGTAGCGGAAGGTGACCGCGTGGCCGCCGGCCAGCTGCTGGTCAGGTTGGATGACCGGGACGCCCAGATTGCCGTGCAACAGGCCACGGCGGCGGTTGCGGCAGCCGAAGCGCAGCTGGCCGAGCTCCAGGCCGGAGCTCGCCCGGAGGAGCTCGCGGCGGCTGAGGCTCAGGTCAAGGCCGCCCAGGCCGGACTGACGCAGGCCGTGGCGCAACGCGACGCGCTCCAGAGCGGTACCCAGAGCGCGCGTGCCGCCGCTGCGGCCCAGGTCGCCACCGCCGAGGCGGCCGCCTGGGAGGCCAAAAATATCTACGACCACTACGGCTGGCAGCTGGGCGACGGCGCTACCAAACAATGGCAAGCGGCTGAGGCCACGTTAGACGCGGCTGAAGCCGAACAGGTCCAGGCGCAAGAAGGGGGCGCGGCGCAAATCCGCGCGGCCAACGCAGCGGTCTCCGCGGCCGCCGCCCAGCGGGCGCTGGCCGAGGCACAGCTGAACCGGCTCCAGACCGGGGCCTCGCCGGAACAGCTGGCAGCGGCCGAAGCAACCTGCCAGCAGGCGCAGGCAACACTGGCCGCCGCCCGGCTGGCGCTGGAGCGCACCGAGCTCCGCGCGCCCTTTGCCGGCACCGTTACCCGGCTGGCCGTCAAGCCCGGCGAGCTGGCCGGACCGGGTGAGGTTGTGCTCATGCTGGCCACTGTGGAGCAGCTGCAAGCGGTCACCACCGACCTGACCGAGCTGGCGGTGGCGCGGGTCCAGCCGGGGCAGGCCGTGACACTCACGCTGGATGCACTGCCGGGGCGCGAATTCCAGGGACGGGTCATCGCCATTGACCAGCAGGCCATAGAATACCGGGGCGACGTGACCTATCCCGTTACGATTGCCTTAGAAGGCGACTCTACCGGCCTGCGGTGGGGCATGACGGCTGTCGTTAAGATCGCCGCGCCGTGAGCCGGTAGGGCTGCCCAGGTCTTGAGCGGCATGAGTGCTTGCGGTAACAATCATCTTGGCTCAGACCTGTCATGGATTGTCGCGTCCGTTAACAGTTAGAGGGATTTTGCACACCGTACTTCCGTCGTGTGCAAAATCCCTCTATTTTGGTTTCTCTCAAAAAAGTGAGGGGAGAGTCCGTAGTGGCACGCTTCAGCGCGACCCCAAATCACCCGGCATGATTCCTCCCCCGCGCTGCGCGCGGGGCCGGCCCCCAAGCGCCCGCGTTTTTAAATGCGATAGCCCTGCGACTCAGGTCCGCAGCCAATATGTCATTTATAGATTACAAAAAGCATTATATACTTGACATTATGCAATATATATGTTACAATAGAGACAGTTCGGTGATAAGCAACAACGGAAAGGAGTCATGGCCTATGAAGGAGATAGAGGTAGAAAATCGAGTCAAATTAGCCCGCGTGGAAAAGGGGCTGACGCAGGAGCAACTGGCCGATGAGGTCGGCGTGACCCGCCAGACAATCGGCTTGCTGGAGGCGGGGAAATACAACCCCACCCTCAAACTCTGTCTGATGCTGGCGAAGGTGACCGGCAAAAGCCTGGATGAACTATTCTGGATCAAGGGGGAACGCTAAAATGTCTAAGTCATTTGCAGTGGATGAACGCACCGAACAGCTTAACGGCCGCATTTCGTTTGTCTGCCTGATGCTCACGCAGCTGGCGCTGGTGGGCGTGATTGTCTACAAACGGTATGGATTGGGACTCCCGATGGCAGAGTATGACGAGCTGAACTGGCTCGTGGGGCTCTCCATGGGCGGTTATTGGGCGGCCCGGCTTTACTTCAACGGAGTGTTGCCGGTGATCCCGCTCAAGACGCTGGCTGTGATTTATGTAGGGGCGGTAGCCCTCATCTTCATTCCGACGCTGCTCATCGTAGGCTGGCCAGCGCCGGAACGCTGGTACGAGGTGCTCTATCCCTTTATCGGGGTAGCGGTCATCATGGCGGTCTACACCCTGATTGCCTATTTCGGCAAGCGGCGGCTGGACAAATTGGTGGAATGAGGCAACGGGAGCGTAAGGTCAAGATGAAAAAGAATCGTTGGGCCTGGTTAGGGCTTATCCTGGTGCTGGCCGGCTGTAGTCAACTGGCAACCAAATCGACTCCTACGGCGCTGTCGCCGGCCGGCACACCCCCGGCGACACCGCTGGTACCACAATTCGCTCCGGCGGCCTGCCCTTTTACCCTGCCGCCAGGCATTACGGAAGGGAAAGACGTAGTCTGCGGCTACGTGACCGTCCCGGAGAAGCACGCCCAACCGGCGGGCGCTACGTTGCGCCTGGCGGTGGTGATCATCAAGAGCACCAGCGCTGCCCCGGCCCCCGATCCGCTGGTGATGGCGGCCGGCGGGCCGGGGGCCTCCATTGTGGTCTCGGCACCGGCGCTGCTGGCGGTCACCGACCCCGATTTGCGCGGGCAGCGTGACATTGTACTGATAGAGCAACGCGGCGTGCGCTACTCCGAGCCATTTTTGTTCTGCCCGGAGCTGCAAACGTTAGCCAGGGCATGGGTCTCCCAGCCGCTGCCGGCCGCCGAACGGGCCGCCCGCCGGGCGGAAACGGTGGCGGCCTGCCGCGAACGGCTTACCGCAGAAGGGATCAACCTGGCTGCCTATAACAGCTTAGAAAGTGCAGCGGACATCCCCTGGGTGGTCAGCGCCTTAGGATATGACCGGTTCAACTTCTACGGTATCTCCTACGCCACCCTGCTGGCGCAGCATCTCATGCGCGATTATCCTGAGCGCCTGCGCAGTGTGATCCTGGACGCGCCGGTGCCGCTGGGAGTGGATTACGCAGCGGCGGCGCCCGCCAACACCCAGCGGGCCTTCCGGCGCTTTTTTGAATACTGTGCGGCCGATCCGGCCTGCGCGGTCGCCTACCCGGACCTGGAAAAGCGCTTCTTTGAGCTGGTGGAGGAGCTCAAGGCACACCCGCGCATCGTCCATTTTGAATCGCCCGCGGTGGAGGCGGTGGTGACCGGGGATACACTGGTCTGGATGCTGTACCAGCATCTCTACTATGCCACCCTGCCAATGCTGCCGGCCTGGCTGGCGGCATTTGCCGACCAGCGCGGAGATGACCTGATCACCGCCCTGGGCCCGGAGTTGCTGCTTTCCATGCCCACCAACGGGATGAGCTTCTCAGTCCGCTGCGCCGATGAAGCCGCGCAGTTAGGGGCTGAACCCGACCTGACCGGCGTGCATCCCCAGGTCGCGGCAACGCTGCGCGAAGCGTTCTCCATCCAGGCCGACTGCCAGGTCTGGGCGGTGCCGCCGTTGCCGGAGACGGCTTTGCAACCGGTCGCCAGCGAGATCCCTACGCTGATCCTCTCCGGCGAATTTGACCCGGTGACGCCAGCTACCAACGCGGAGCTCCTGGCTCAGCGGTTGCGCCATAGTTTTGCCTACACATTGCCCGGTCGCGGCCATGGGACATTTTTGAAACATCGGTGTCCCACACTCATGGTGTTGGATTTCCTGCGCGATCCAACCCACGCGCCCGTTAGCGACTGCCTGGCTGATATGAGCGTGCAGTTCGTCATTCCGACGGCGAGCCTCCAGTTGGCCCCCTTCACCGACGAGACCTTTGGCCTCCAGGGGATGCTGCCGGTCGGCTGGGCCGAAGTCCAGTCGGGGGTCTATCTCTACGTGGATACTCAGCAGCGCGCGACGTTGCTGGAAGTTGTCAGGCTGCCCGACCAGCCCCTGGAGGAGCAAATCGCGTCGTGGTTGCCCACTTACGGCATTACCGAATTCCCTGCCCCCAGCGGCACGCGCGAGACGGCGGCTTTCACCTGGGACTTGTACAGCTTTACGGGGCAGATTGCGGGTCTTGGCGCGGCTCAAGCGACGATCGCCATGGCGCAAACCGAAACCGGCGTCTACTTTGTCGGACTTTACGCGCCGCCCGCAACAGCAGCGGATCTGCGCGAACAGGTCTTCCTGCCGGTCGTGGATGCCCTGGCCCGGCTACCTTGACCGGTCTGGGGGCAGGCCCGGTCGGGATTCAGCGAAGCGCGATCATTTCGTGCAACAGCGTGCCTTGCTGCTCTAACCGGCGGCCCTCCAGCTGCACCCGGAGCGTGAAGGCGGAGTTGAAACGGAAATAGCCGGGCCGGCCCCAAAGGCGGTGTGCCAGCGGTTGCAGCCACGGTGCTCGCACGACCGGCACATCGTCCAGGAAATTGTGCGCGTCAATCACCTCTTGAACCTCCAGTTGCAGGCACAACTCCTGGGGGCCGGCCAGACGCAACCAGGCCGGGTAAGTGCGCTGAGCACGGGGCTGAAAGACCCCCGGTCCAGCCGTCACCGTGATCTCACCGGTACTGAGCACAATCCGGTCGCCATCAGCCAGCATCAACGGGGTGGAACAGGCCTCACCATAACGCCGGCCCGTCTGGACCACCGCGTAAAGTAGCGTGACCTCATCGGTATACAGCCGGCCCCAATACCAGTACCGCAGAATGCGTTTGAGATCGGCCACTCCCCAGTTGTGATCATGGTAGCCCACCCCAGAAACAGCAGTCGCGGTCTCCCCCAGGCGGACCGTGCCGGTCACGGCCGCGCGGGGCGCCGGCACCACCCAGGCCAGGAAATCAGTGTCGCCATAGCGAGTCAGGCCGGCGCCGGGTTTCCAGCCGGGGAGCAGACTGCGATAGGTCAGCTCAAACGCCAGGTCGCCCGCAGCCAGGCGCAGGTGAAAGACCGCCCCCTGATCAGCAACAGGCTCCTCCACCACGTAGTTGTCGCCGATATGGACCTCGCAGCGAGTCAGCGAAGTCCAAATCTCCGCTGGACTGTACCGGCGCTCGGTCCGGTAATGCACGCCGTTGGGCTGGTAGAGATGCAACTCCACCCCCGACTTGCCGGTCACCATATCGGCCACGAACAAGAAACCGATGACCGACCAGCCGTTATCCAGGCGCGCATCAAAATACCAGTGCTCAAAAGCCCGGCGGGGCGGCAACGGATGGGCGGCGTTCTCTTCCGGGCGCAGGGGCACGATCACTGCATCATTGCGGCCCGGTCCACTCCAGGTTTCAGTGACGGTCAGAGGAGGCATAGTTACTCGGTTGGCTCCACGAATGATGATATGCAAACGGCCCGACACAGCAGGCCGGGCCGTCCACACCTTCAGGCTGGGGCGATAGGATTCGCACCGACGGTAATCCGAAGTCTGTGGCCTTACCACTTGGCCGCGTCCCACAGCCGGTAACGACCAGATTATACCAAGACCGGCCGGAGGTACAACCTGACGTACTTTAGCGCGTGAGACGGCGCTAAAGCGCCTTACTACAAACTCAGAGCGTTATTTTCAAAGGAATTCACCATGCACTGCCGGTGCACCAGCCAAAATAGGCTCGTAGTGACGCGCTTTTGCAAATTAATAAATTATTCCGACAATTGCTCTTCGCGCTGAGTGGAGCGTAGTGCGGTCAAAGCATTGGTTTTGGCGGCAAAATGGGTCTTGACTA